>TARA_R100000655_G_scaffold56865_2_pt1 | contig 26128 bp, 41 predicted proteins | sample TARA_R100000655 | Tara Oceans TARA_R100000655 (sample SAMEA2622497) | marine metagenome | biome: marine biome (ENVO:00000447); feature: deep chlorophyll maximum layer (ENVO:xxxxxxxx); material: "saline water (ENVO:00002010), including plankton (ENVO:xxxxxxxx)" | depth 90 m
TACTTTGTATGGGTGCTGAAAATGGAATGAGATTAAATAGTGGTACTAATTTAAGTGGAGCAGCATATGCAGACCATAATGGTTATTCATGGACATTTGATGGCATGGAAGAAACTCCAATGTCAACTGTTGCAGATTATACAACTAATCCATTTGACAATACTGCATTTACAAATGTATCTATAACGATATCATAACTTCTTGACACTTTAAGTGTTTTTTATATATTTTCTTGATTAAAGGGCTTTAAATAGCCCTTTTTTCTTTTCTAATACAAATAAATTAACCGTTTTTCTATTATATAGTATGATACATACATCTATCACAAATCCAGAATCAGAAAATGAGGTTTATATATCTACAGAAGATAACAGGATAGATACAAGCGTACCTAGTAGCCAGGTGCAATTGCTATTTGAAATTACTAATGATATGGGAGAAACTTATACAGTTATCCCATCAACATCACCTGTTACTTATACAAAATCTCAATATACATATCCTACAAAATATGATATTTATGATAGATATACTAAGGTAACATTAACAGCGTCTGAAAATTATGTTGCTGCAAATGTATTTACAGGTAAATTTTTAGCAGTTTCTCCAGGATATTTTTATTATAAAGTGTTTGAATGTACAACAACACATTCAGGAGCAATAACACCTGCCTGTAATAATATGCCTAATAATTCAAGCGGTAAAATAGGAAGATTAGATGTAACAGATATTGCAGGTACTGTTATATATACATTAGACTTAACAGGAAAGAATGATGTTTACGAAAAATCTTTTACAAATTTAAGTGCACAAATATATCCTATGAAGATATATAATAGTTGTAATGACCTTATAGTAGATTCTTCTTTTGTAATAAATACGGAAACTGCACAAACAGATGGTACAAGATATATGGAAATTAAGAACGTAGTACAAACATCTACAGGTATAACATTTGATATAAAATCTAATATGCCTGCTGGACATTCTTATTCATTTACTCAAGGTACAGGTTCAGAAACACAGATAACTAATATTACAACTAAACCACAAACAACATCACACAGTTTTGCTCAGGTAGCAAATCCAACAACATCAGCAAATTTAGTAACGTTAAAAGCATATGACGCAGCAGGAGGAGCAACAGGAGGAGGATCAGAAGTAGGAGGAGGTCAGACAATCGTTTTAAGACCTGTAAAGGAAACATCTAGCTATTATGGTATAGCACTACCATTAGCGACTAATAATGTCTTAAACAGCACCGTAGGAGCTGAAATAGAAAAGGGTAATTCTTTTGTTACCGCAGTTTATGGTACAAGTACAGCTACGACTAATGCTGATTTTTATGTATTACAAGGAATGGTAGAACAAGGAAAAATGTATGTAACGCAAGAATCGGAAACATTTAAAGAAATAAAATATACACAGTATGTAGAAGATGTGGAGGAGCAGCACGTGTATAATCAAGCATATGATTAATAAATTAATAAATAAATAAAAATGATAGAAAACGTACAACAATTATTAACAGAACAATTAGGGAAAAACGGAAGTACCGAAATATTTACTACAGCAGCACAAACAAGTAAAGATTATTATGCAGTATATTTCCCTGTAACATCAGTGGTATCAGCAATTACAGTAGCAGATGCAACAGGTGAAAGTGCATTACAAACGACACTCCCAGCTGGTACAACTTTGTTTATGAACGTGACCGCAATTACACTTACATCTGGAATTGGTATTGGTTACCATGAAGGAGCAACTACATAAGATATGTTGGCATTAAAATTAGGACTTAGTTTAAATAACACTAATGGAGCGTTACTTAATAGTAATACTTATTCATTAGATTTTAATGGTAGTACGCAAGATGCAAATTTAAATAATGTTGCTAATAATATAAATGTAAGCCAAGGAACAGTATCAGTATGGGGAAAATTAGATAGTGTATCAGCTAATGCAACTGCAATTAAGTTTAGTGTAACAGGAGTTACTGCTGCACAAAATAATGCAGAAATATCATATTTAAACAGTACATCAAAGACAATATTTAAATATAAGGGTAATAATGTTACTAAGCAAGTAGAATCTACAACCGCTATAGAAAATGACGGTAAATGGCACCACTTTGCATTAACTTGGGATACAGATGCAGATGAGGTAAAAGGTTTTTTAGATGGTGTATTAGTAGGAACCGCAACAGGTTTAGGGCAAATGACTACTATGTCTGGAGGTAATGTATTTTTAGCTAGGAATAGTATTAATACTAACTCTTATTGGAATGGACATTTAGATGAAGCAGCTATGTTTACAAGAGTTGTTCCTATCGGTGAGTTATATATAGCAGGACAACAACCTGTTAATCTAACAGGATCATCTGGATTGATAGGATATTGGCGAATGGATGAAGGCACAGGAACATCTATAGCAGATAGTTCTGGAAATGCTAATACAGGAACTTTAACTAATGCTCCAACATGGAGTACAGATACACCTTAATTATGAGAAAATACGTTATTTTAAATACAAGCGAAATAGAAACAGTAGATTTTAGCAAATTAAAAACTACAGAACCTAGATACAATGTAGATAGAACAGAATTTATTGTATCATATGAGGGAGAAACACCCGATTTTTTACAAGACAAAACAACCTATACTAATTCAGAATTGCTTATAATTGTAAATGACATTAGCAATAATTGGTATAACGAAGAAAATTAAATATGAAAGAAATTATTAATATTAACTTAGGTACAGAAACTGCTCCACAAGTACAAGAAGTACGTGGTAAGGACTATATAGAATATGGTACTGATAATTGGAAAAACTTATACCCACAGTTTCTTATAGATCTTTATTACAATTCTAGCACAAATGCAGCTATTATCAACGCAACTGCTGAAATGATAGCTGGTGAAGATATTGTAATAGATGATGAAGATGAACGTAATTTAGATGCTATTGTTAAGTTAAAGCAATTTATGGCTGAACCTAATTCTAATGAAACTTTACATGAGTTAATTAAAAAGGTAGCATTTGACTTTAAACTACAAGGAGCATTTGCACTTAACATTGTATGGTCAAGAGATAGAACACAAATAGCAGAAATATATCACGTGCCTGTAGAAAAGATTAGATGTGAACGACCAGATGAAATGGGTAAAGTTAAAGGTTATTATATAAGTGCAGATTGGGCAAATACAAGAACTAACAAACCTTATAGAGTACCAGCATTTAATTCTAATGATAGAACATCAGCTAATCAAATTTTATATAGTGGTTTGTATTCACCTAATATGAATGCTTATTACACACCTGATTACCTTGCTGGTAATAATTGGAGTTTAATTGATCAAAAAGTATCTGAATATCATCTTAATAATATAACAAATGGGTTTAGTGGTTCTTATTTTATATCTTTTGCGAATGGTGTACCTACACAAGAGGAACGATTTCAAATAGAGCAAAGTTTAACAGATAAATTTACAGGTAGCCAATCAGCAGGTCGTTTTGTACTTACATTCAGCGAGGATAGAACTAGAGTACCAGAAATAACACCTATTACTATGGATAATGCAGATAAGCAATATCTTGCATTACAGGAACTTTTAGTACAAAACATACTTACAGCTCACCGAGTTACAAGTCCTATGCTTATGGGTATTAAAAACGATACAGGACTAGGTTCTAATGTAGATGAACTTAATGCAGCAGGAAATTATTATTTAAATACAGTTTGTATGCCTTATCAGAATCATATCATTAAGGTACTTAGAAGATTGTTTAGAGTTAATAATATGGATATGCCTATTAGTTTTGTACAGATTAAACCAATTACTTTAGACTTTACATCAGAAGATCTTAAAGCAGTAATGGAACAAGACGAAATAAGAGAACAATTAGGGTTGCCACCTTTGAATGAAGAAGTAGAAGTAAGAGAGGATTTTGCTAAAGTAGGTAATATTGATGGTAAACCTGTATTTGATACTAAAGAAGAAGCATTAGCACAAGCTGAAAAGATGGGGTGTGAAGGTTATCACGAACACGAATACGAAGGTAAGACGGTTTATATGGCGTGTGAAAGTCATGATGAAGCTATGGGTTTTGAGAATACAGAACTATCTAAATTTATAGAAGAATATGGAGAGGATATACCAGAAGATTGTGAATTAATACATGAAGAAAAAGTAGAAGATGAACACGTTGATTTTGATTTTGAACATATATTAAATGATGTTGCAAATGAAAAGGTAGAACTAGCTAAAACAGGTAAAGCATTACCTGGTAGAAAATCAGAACAAGATGGTATATCTAAAAAGACTTATGATTATTTTAGAGTAAGATATGTATATACAGAAGATAATTTTTTAGTAAATAAGACAGGACAAAGAAGAAAGTTTTGTAGACAAATGATGGGTGCAAAAAAACTATATAGAAAAGAAGATATAATAAGAATGTCTGATATGGTTGTAAACGATTACTATTACAGTAAGAATAAGAAAAAAAATGTAGGTTGGGGAGCTAAAGGTGCTTTAAAATATTCAATCTGGTTATACAAAGGTGGGGGTAATTGTCAGCACTTTTGGTTAAGACAAATATATAAAACTACTTTAGGAAAATCTAATACAACTAAAATAGAAGATGCAGATCTAATAGGATATACTAAAGCTAGAAGCGAAGGTTTTACTGCTGAAAAAAATAGTGTATTAGTAGCAAAACCACCTAAAAGAATGAAGAATAAAGGATTTTTAAAACCAAGATAAACTATGGCAACAGCATTATTTGTATCAGAAAATATGTTAAAGCAAAGTACCGCTATTAACATGAACGTATCAACAGATTTGATACTACCATACATTATTCAATCACAAAAATTATATTTAGAACCAAAACTTGGTACTGAATTATATAATGAAATTAATGATGAGATTGTAGCTGCTAATGTAAGCACAAACAACAAAACATTATTAAATGATTACATATCACCAATGCTGGTTAATTGGGCATTTTATCATGTTATACCGTTTTTGCGTTTCCGTGTAGAAAATGGCAACATCTATAGTAAGACATCAGAAACAGGAAATGCGTTGAGTACAGAGGAAGCACAACACCTTAGAGAAGAAATAAGAAATACTGCTGAATATTATACGGAACGTCTTATTGAATATATAAAAAATAATACATCTTTATATCCAAAATATTCTACTAATAGTGGTGCAGATATTTCACCAGATTCTAATGCCTACTATAATGGCATGAATCTTGAAAGACCTAATCAACAAGGAACTAAATTAACACTTAGAAATTTCTTAACATCTGATTTAACATAATGAAGAAATATTACAAAGTAAAAGAAATAAATAAAACTAAATTAAAATCTTACATAAAGAGTAAGGATAATAATAATAAGAATGAGAGAAATACAAGACACAGCACAGGTAGCACTCGCTAATGGTACTGCAATAGGTATATCGTTAGTTGAGGCAAATGAGATATTGACGTTTATATCCTTAATTTTAGCAATAGGATTTTCAATTTATAAATTTGTGAAATATGAAAAAAAGAAAGCTCAATAGTAACAATCCTCGTTATATTAAAAATACTCAAGAGGTTAAAACTCGTCAAGAGTTTGTACATGAAGTTAAAGGGGTTAAGGTTTACAAACTATACTACCTCTAATTTGGACTTAAAGTATTTTAAGCTATCAGAATTTGATTGTCCTTGTTGTAAGGATTCAGGCAAAAAAATGGATAAGGCGTTTCTTGAAAAGCTAGATTATGCTAGACATAATGCAGGAATCCCATTTACAATAAATAGTGCCTATAGATGTGAAGCGAGAAATACCCTTGTTGGTGGTCGTGTAGGATCAAGCCACAAAAAATTTTTAGCAGCAGATATAATGTGTATAGGTAGTAGAGATAGAGCATTAATTATAAAATCTTTATTAGAAGTAGGTGTAACACGACTAGGTATAGCAGATACTTTTATACATTGTGATGTTGATAAAGATAAAGACCAAGATGTTTTTTGGCTCTACAATTAATTAAATTTGAATATTAACTAAATTAAATAAAATGAACGAATTATTAAAAAACTTTCTAATCGGTAAAATTTTAAAATCTAAAAAAGCATGGTATACTATAGCAGCTATTTTAGTACAGTTATTACATGAATCATTTGGATTAAATCCAGAAGATACTACAGCTATATTACATTCTTTAATCGCCCTTGTTATTGGTCAAGGATTAAGTGATAGTGCTAAAAAATAATAGATATAGATTAAAGCCGCATGAAATAGCGGCACTTAAAAGAATGAGGGAAACCGAAACTAGGAACGTTCTAGTTATCGGTGACCTTCATGAACCATTCTGTTTAGATGGTTATTTAGATTTTTGTATTGAGCAATACGAAATTTGGAACTGTAATGAAGTAGTTTACATAGGCGATATTGTCGATAACCATTATAGTTCTTTTCATGAGATAGATATTGAAGCTGAATATACAGGTAAGCAAGAACTTGAAGTAGCTATTAAAAGAATAGCACGTTGGTATAAAGCGTTTCCAGAAGCTACAGTAGTATTGGGTAACCATGATAGAATGATTATGCGTAAAGCACAAACATCATTAATACCAAGTAAATGGATAAAATCTTATAAAGAAGTATTAGAAGTTCCCAATTGGGAATTTGTAGATAGATTAGTAATAGATGGTGTACAATATATTCATGGTGAAGCAGGAACGAGCAGAAGTAAGTGTCGTGCTGATATGATGAACACAGTACAAGGTCATTTACATACACAATGCTATATAGAACATTATGTAGGTCAAAACTTTAGAGTATGGGGGATGCAAGTAGGTTGCGGTATTAATCATGATAGTTATGCTATGGCTTATGCTAAACGTGGTAAGAAGCCGTCTATTGCCTGTGGAGTTGTTCTTGGTGGTACTACACCTATAAACCTTTTAATGCCCTTATAATGAAACCTAGGCATCAATTACCGATTATTCTAGTAATAATGCTTATATTAATACTAGCCGCCTCTTTTATATAAACATTCTTAACATTTGAATTGTTAATAACTTTGATAATAAAGTTGTGAATAAGTAATTTATTTTGTTGTATATTTGCAGTATAAATAATAAAACAAAGAGAATTATGAAAAAAAATCAATTTAAAGTTATCAATAGAGTAACTAGACAAGAACAGGTATTTAATTCAGAAGAATTAAAAAGATTCTTTACTGCTGAATGGTGTAAAGAAACGAAAACAATTATCTATAAAAATAATTGGAGTGATTATGCTATAAGCACTATAAAAAAATCAGATACATTATTTAATGTTATAATGGCGGTATTTGGAACAGGATTAGTAATTTGTTTAACTAAAATAATTATGCTTTATGTTATACGATAATTGGAAACTAAGTAACCCTATAGATGATGGGGAAGGATATGATATGGTGAGTAATTGCTGTGGTGCACTTTTAGATGAAACAGAAGAACGTTGTTTAGATTGTAAAGAAGGTTGTGTAGCAATAGAAGATTACGAATACGAGGCTATACAAATGGAGCACTATTTAGAAGATAGAGCTGATGATGAAAGACTTGAAAGATTAAGAGGTTAGAATTGTTTACCTTAAAAAAACAATTAAATTTAAAATATATAAAAATGGGATTATTAAAAACTAGTAAAGTAAAAAATGTACAATCAAATGGTACATGGGAAGGTAAATTCGGTTTAATGTACAAATTTGAAGTAGAAATGGAGGATGGTAATGTAGGTGAATATTCATCTAAATCTAAAGAACAAGATAAATTTGTAGTAGGTAAAGAAATGGAATATGAATATGATGGTGGTAAATTTCCTAAAATAAAACCGCATTACAATAAAGGTAATTTTACAGGTGGATTTAAAGGTAATGATGATAGACAAAGAGCAATAAATAGGTGGGCTGGTTTAGGTAGAGCAATAGATTATTTAGGTGCTGCAGCTAGTGAAGAACAATTATATAAACAAGCAGAAACATTTATAGAGTGGGTAAATAAAACAGAAGTAAATACTGATAACAAAAAAGACGATTTACCCTTCTAATATATAAGGGGGTTTATGATCATTATATTTATTAACCGAGCAGTTATACTTTGTAAAGATTATTCCCCCCTTATTAATTTCTAAAAATTTAATTATGTCAGAAACTGAACAATTTATACAGATTTGCAACTTAACCACAAAAGTATTAGAGTTACCAAAAGATTGCTTATCATTACAATTAAGAGATAGACCAATAGCATTAGGTAGAGAGATAGCAGGTTATATAGGTTTAAAAGAAGGTATTAAAAGGAATATAGTGGCTAAAGTTTTAAAAAAACATAGAACAGCTACATATCATTATGAGAGAAACCATGCTGATTGGTTTAAGTGGTACAAACCTTACAGAAATGCTTATATTAAAGTAATGAGAGCTTTTAGGAATATTGAAGATAATAAAAAACAATTCATTGATAAAAAACATCTTAAATATTTTATTCAAGATGAATTAGGATTAAAGAATAGTAAAAAACCAGAAGTGTTAGTAACAATAAATTCGGGTAATTTAAATTATTTACTTTTGTCAGATTGTTTTAATTTTAGCAAACAAATGGAAATATTAAAAAATGCTTTAAAAGATTATAAGCATAAAATAACTTATGAAACATATGAAAGATAAACCTAATTATTATGCTATAATACCTGCTGATGTAAGGTATTCTAATTTAAAACCTAATGCAAAACTCTTATATGGAGAGATAACAGCATTAAGTGGAAAGCTAGGGTACTGCTATGCATCTAATAATTACTTTGCTGATCTTTATGCAGTTAGTAAAAATACAGTAAGTAGGTGGATAAGTGATTTAAATAAATTAGGATTTATAAATATAGAAGTAGAACGTAATGAAAAAAAACAAGTGATCAAAAGGAGGATAGGTATAATCCAAAAAGATGATAGGGCTATATACAAAATGAGCAAAGAGAATACTACAAGTATTAATAATACAAGTAATATAAATATATCTAAAGAAAAATTTATTTCTGAGGTTATGAGTTTTGATTATCCAAAAGATATGTTAGAGGATTTTATAAACTATTGGACAGAAGGAAAAAAGAAAATGAGATACCAAAAGCAAAATACATTTGAAATAAAATTACGATTATTGCGTTGGGCAAAAAATCAAAAGAAGTGGGATAAACCAAAACAAAAAACATCAAAAATTGATAGTCAATTAGATGAATATTTAAAAGGAAAAGAATTATTATGAAAGCAATAAAAGATTATAGTTTAAAAGAACTAACTAATAAGGTATATGATTTAGTTAGTTTAACCTCAGTAGAGATAGGTCATAGAACTGATGGAAAAACAATGGCAGCATTATCTAAAATATTTGCTAATGATTTACAAATAGAAAATAGATTCAATAGATTAACATTTAATCAGATACAAGACGCTTTTAGATTAGGTGTTAGATTTGCTAAAGATGAGCCATTTTTAAATATAAGAACTTTTTACAAATGGGTTTATCAGCATAAAAAAGAACGAGTAGATGCGGCATATTACGAGGTACATACTTTGAATAAGAATCCTAAAGAAGTACCATATTATCAAGAACCTAAAAAATTATTAAAATGAAAAAAGAAGAAACAGCTCCATTACAATTACTATTAAATGCACTTGATGTAAATAGAAAGAATTTTGAAAAGATAAGTTGGCAAGAAGAATTTATAAATTATATACAAAAAAAGAATATAAAATTATATAAAGAAGCTAGAAAATATGCAGATGACTTAGAAGCTGATGGTTATTGGACAAAAGAAGAAAAACAAAAATGGGGAATGAAATGAAAACAAAAGAAGAAATTAAAAATCTATTAACTAATGATTCAAGGCTAAGAGATAGTGATGCAAAAATGATTGCTAGATTCTGGACTAATGAATTAAAAAGAAAAGATATAGATACAAAAGACATTACTGCACATGAATTTTTAACAATGTTTGCCACTAATAAATTGCATAATGTAGAAGGACTTACAAGGATGAGAAGAAAAGTCCAGGAAGAAAATGAGCATCTAAGAGGGAAGTTCTACAAAGATAGACAAACAACTCAACAGGATAAAATGAAAGCTAAATTAGGATATAATATCCATATGTCTTGTCAATTACCTAAAAAATAATGCCTACTAAAAAATCTATAAGCAAATTAAAAAAAGAACTAGATAAATGGTTTAGTTTATATATAAGACTAAGAGAGGCAACAGGACAAGGTATCTCTCAATGTTTTACTTGCGGTAAAATAGATCATTATAAAAAACTACAATGTGGACACTTTCAAAGTCGCAGACATCATGCAACAAGATGGAATGAGTGGAATTGTCAAGTCCAATGTGTACGTTGTAATATGTTTTCAGGTTCAGGTGAACAATGGAAGTTTGGTATGAATTTAAATGCAAAGTATGGTGATGGTACTGCTAACGAACTACAATTTTTAGCACAAACAACTATAAAAAGAATAAGAGTAGAATATGAAGAAGATATACGTTATTATAAATCTATTGTTGAAAACTTAAAAAAAGAAAAAGGATTAGATTGATAATTTTTATATCTTTGAATTATGTCTAAAATCATCTATGCAAACAAAAAGCACCAGATAATAATAGAGCAGTATATTATGTTATTAAAGGAATTTGCTAGAGATGTTGCTAATGATACAAGATGGAAGAATTATAAAGAGATCTTTGAAATAGTAATTGAATATCACAACAACTACGGAAAGGGAGCAAAGGAGCAGAACTATTGGGATTGGCTAATGATATTACCAATTAATTTAGCAGTTATGACAAATGGTTTTTTAGCAGGTATAGAAACAAAAGGAAACAAAACAGTAGTAAATTCGTATAAGTTGCTTTTGAATGAAATGTTGCAAGATGTTGTAGATAAGTTAGAAAAGATAGAACCTATCAATGAATGATATATATAAAATAGTATCAGACTTATATCCAAAATTCAAAGAAATGGCATTTGGTATATGTAAAGATGAGAATGAGATAAATAATGCTGTACAGGAACTTATGCTCTATTTCCTCCAGATGTCGCCAGAAGTATTATCATCAATATATGAAAAGGATGGAAAGCAAGGAATTTTACGATATGGAGCAGTAGCTTTAAGACGTTCATTAACAAGTCCTAGAAGTGCTTATTATTATAAATACAAAAAGTATTATACTAATTTAAAAACAATGACTTACACGTCCAATGCTACTCAAGAGAATTTTCATAAAAGTATATATAATATGCCAGAAGAAATAGAATCCGATCACCAATGGGAGAAGTTAGAATTAATAGATAAGGAGTTGGATAAATTACATTGGTACGATAAAAAAGTATTTGAGTTATATTATGAAGGTAACACTTTAGATAGTTTAGCAGAACAAACCAAAATTAGTAGAAATAGTTTATTTACGACAATAGATAAAGTTAGAGATATATTAAAAAAGGAATTAGCAGATGAATAAGTTTTTTACATCTGATGAAGTGTATAATGACAGGTTAGCTATATGTAAAGAATGTATTTATTATTATAAACCAACAGGACAATGTAAAAGGTGTTTATGTTTCATGAAGATAAAAGCACGAATAGCACCAATGGCGTGTCCAGAAAAGTATTGGAATAAAACAACAACAATAGAAGTACCTAAAGGATTACCAGAAGAATTGATAGAAGAAGTGATTAAAGTATATCCAGATATAAAAAACGGAAGGGCAAAAAATCAAGAGGTTAAGCGTAAAGCAATAGAATTATATAATACAATATACGCAACTAATTATAGCACAGGAACTAATTGCAGCAGTTGTTTAAGTAGTGTATTAAATGGAATTAAAGATATATATAACAAGTATGGGGGGTAATAGTCAACATTTTTCTTTTATTTTTTTTATTCTCTTTGTCGTGAGATTATTACCCTCCATATTTAAAAATTAAAATTTATGTGTATAATAGCAATGATTGTTTTATTTTATATAGTAAGTTATTTATTATTTATTAGCTTTATAGAATATAAAGACACGCAACACCAAAACAAAAAACTAAAAGAAAACTTAAATAAATTTGATAATGAAAAAAACACCAATTCCTGAATACTATATAGGTAAAAAATATAAGTACGAAGCTAGAAAAGTAGTAGAGGATTTCCAACCTAATAATTATAATCTTGGAACTGCTATTACATATTTACTTAGAGCAGGAAAAAAAGCAGGGAATCCAATGGTACAAGACATAAGAAAAGCAATCAACCATTTACATTTTGAATTAGATAGAATACACAATGACACTATATAAATGCGAATGTGGTAAAGAAGAAAAAGAAATAAGTAAAGCAACTATTGTATATAGAGATGGTAATTGGGTTGCTAAAGAAGCATTATGTGGATGTGGTAAGTATATGGATAGTGAACCAGCAGAAGGTATGCCTAACTTAATAAGAACAGAACCAACACTAAGTAATAAAGGAGATAAACTTTGGGATGGTGCTAAAGAAAAACTTACAGGAGAACGTGGAATAAATGAACCCTTTGATTAATGGATAGAAAAAAAAGAACAAAAAGACAAAAAGTTATATTAAATAAAAAGATAATAGAATACTATTTTACTAATCCTCATGCTAACGGATTCAAACTAATAGAAGATAAGTTTGATGTAGATGAAGGTACTATTAGAAATGTATTAAGTAAAGAACTAAAAAGAAGATTTGAAAACGTACAAAGAATAAGAAATTTATAATGAAGTTTGTAATAAAGGATAATAAAGATAAGCAAAGTCTAATAAACTATTTAAAAGAATTAGGTACTGATTATGTAGTAGATGTGAAAAAACAAAGAGAAACAAGGTCAATGGTTCAAAACAACTATTATTGGAAATGTATAGTTCAAGTATTAGGAGAAGAATTGGGCTATTACAATGATGATATGCATAATTGTTTGAAGGCTAAATTTGCAAGTGAATGGAAAAGTGTAAATATAAATGATAAGCAGATTGGTTTACAGGTAATAAATTCTACTGCAAGAATGAACACCAAAGCCTTTGAGATATATGCAGAAACAATACGTATATGGGCATTGAGTGAATTAAACATAAGATTAATGTTACCAAATGAATACAAATAATTTCTATTATATAATATAGAATTGAATAATCAATCTTTTTCAATTATGGATAAACGAATAAATAATGGAGGTGCTAGAAAAGGTGCTGGTCGTAAAAGTAAATCAGAAGAACAAAAGCTAATAGAGAATTTAACACCTATGAATGGTATGGCATTAGATTCTTTACAACAAGGATTAGAGAAAAAAGAACAATGGGCTGTAAAGTTATTCTTTGAATACTTTTATGGTAAACCACAACAAAGAGTAGATGTAACTACAAATGATGAAAGTATTAATATGCCTTTAATTAATTTTGTAGATTCTGGAACTGAATAATAAATATAAACTACTTTTTGAATCTGATGCACGTTATTATATAATAACAGGTGGTAGGGGTTCTGGTAAATCATTTGCAGTAACTGTATTTCTAACATTACTTACTATGAGTAAGAATATTAGGGTATTGTTTACAAGATATACAATGGTATCAGCACATCTATCTATAATACCTGAGTTCTTAGAGAAAATTACTTTACTAGGATTTGAAAATATATTTAGTGTAAATAAAGCTGAGGTATTAAATCTAGGTAATAAGTCAGACATACTATTTAGAGGTATAAAGACATCAGCAGGTAATCAGACAGCTAGTCTAAAATCATTACAAGGTATATCGTGTTGGGTACTAGATGAAGCTGAGGAATTAATAGATGAAGATATATTTGATACTATAGATTTGAGTATTAGAGAAAAAGATGTACAGAATAGAATTATATTAATATTAAATCCTGTTACTAAAGAACATTGGATATATAATAGGTTTTTTCAAGACAAAGGCGTAGAGGCTGGTTTTAATGGCGTTAAAGACAATGTGTGCTATATCCATAGTACATACCTAGATAATATAGAAAACCTCTCTAAGAGTTTCCTAGAGCGTATTAAGACCATAAAGGAACGTAATATAAAAAAGTATAAGCATAAGATACTTGGAGGATGGTTAGATAAAGCAGAAGGTGTAGTATTTGATAATTGGACAATAGGACAATTTAATCCAGATGGACTACAAACATCTTGCGGTATGGACTTTGGATTTAGTGTTGATCCAGATAGTCTAATAGAAGTAGCTATTGATAAAAAGAAAAAGAAAATGTATGTTAAAGAACATATATACAAGAATGGATTAAAATCACATGAATTAGCTAAGATAGTATTAGACAAAGTAGATAATAAACTTATAATAGCTGATAGTGCAGAACCAAGATTGATAGAAGATTTAAAACACTTAGGAGTAAATATAAAACCTGTAAAAAAAGGTACAATAGAAAGTGGTATTACACGTATGCAAGATTATGAATTAGTAGTATGTCCAGAATCAACTAATATTGCTAAGGAGTTGAATAATTATGTATATGCAGATAAAGGTTCTAAGCTATATGTAGATTCCTATAATCACGCTATTGATGCTATAAGATACAACGTAATTTACCATTTAGATAATCCTAATTATGGTAGGTATTTTGTACAGTAAACTAAATATGAACTTTTTCTATTATATATTATGAAAATCAATGTTAAAAAAGAAGGTAAGGTAAAATCTTTTAATTTGATTAAAAGTTGGGATGACGTTACTTTAGATAGTTGGATTAAATTAATGGACTACCAAAAAGGAAGTAAAAGTGAGGAAGCAATAAAATCTATTAGGTTATTATCTGATATGCCTAGAAAACTTGTTAAAGAATTGGCTATAAAAGATATTGCAGTTATAATGGGTAAGGTTGCAGAAATGCAAAAAAAGGCAGATGGCACTTTTAAAAAGATAATAAAAGTAAATGGTGTTGAATATGGTATGCACCCTAATTTGGAAGATATTACATTAGGAGAATGGGCAGATATAGAAACATTTATAAAAGATGGAATAGAAAAGAATATGCCAGAAATAATGTCAGTTCTTTATAGACCTGTATTGGAAAAGAAAAATAAAGCATATACTATACCAGCATATGATGGGAATATAACTATAAGAGCAGAAGAATTTAAGAGTATGAAAGCTGCACAAGTACAATCCTCGCTGGTTTTTTTTTGGAGTTTAGGAAAAGAATTGTTGAAGATTTTGCCATCATATTTAATGGCACAGACAGAGGAGATAAAGAAGGAATTGGAGATCAAGATTTTGCAGAAAAATGGGGTTACTTTGGATTGATGTACAGATTGTGTGGAGGAGATATTAGTAAATTAGAAACAATAACAAGATTAAATGCACTAGAAGCATTTACCTGGTTAAGTTATGAAACAGATTTAGAATCATTAAAAAGAGTTAATATAAATGGCAATTAATAATAAAACATATAATAACGTAATAGATACTTTAAAGAATCTAGGTGAAAATCATTTAATGATTAAAACTACAACAGTTGGAGATATATATGATATAGACCTTGAAAAGAATACATTATATCCATTAATGCACTTAAATCCTGTAAATGTAACCACAACAAGAACAGAATTAATATACAATTTTCAAGTATTTATAATGGACTTAGTAGAAGATGATAATGCAAATGAACAAGAGGTATATAGTGATGTACTACAAGTATGTATAGATATTATTGCAATACTAAGTAATTCAAAATGGCAAAGTCAGTTAGCATTAGATATTGATGCTCCTGTATATTTTGCAGAAGGTAATTTTACTTTAGAACCATTTAAAGAAAGGTTTGATCAATCAGTAACAGGATGGGTATTTAATATAGGATTAACAGTAGAAAATAGTTTCCAATCTTGTACTATACCAATGACAGAAACATATATAGGAAAATGATAAAATTTAAAATAGGAAAATTAACAATACAACTAATACCCCCAAAGATAACTTATGGATTATAACGATATATTAGAGCAATTAGAAGCAATAAGTATTAAACTTGAAACATATAATGATTATCCAAAATCAGCAAGTAATAATGCTTGTAAAGTTTTACGTTGGATTGATGAACATGGTAGAGATGAAGTAAAAGGAATGACAAGAGTAGGCATAACAAGAGCCAACCAGCTCTGCTCCAAAAGTAATATTTCAAGAGACACGATATCACGTATGGCATCATTTAAAAGACATCAAAAAAATGCAGAAATAAATCCAGAATACAAAGCAACACCATGGAAAGACAAAGGATATGTAGCGTGGTTAGGTTGGGGAGGTACAAGCGGTATAGAATGGGCAATTAATAAATTAAAACAAATAGATAAAAAATAATTATGGCAGATTTAACAACAACAATCACAGAATCAGTAACTTTAAACGGAAGTACAAGAGGTTCTACAAATGTAATAACAACAACAGGTATAGTAGATGTATTTGAACGTATATTAACTTGTACGCATAGTCAAACTACAACTATAGCAACATTTGCTGCAACACCTCACGCATCAGCAGGAGCATTAGATGTTGAAAATACTAAATATGTTAGAGTAACTAACTTAAGTGCAGACCAGGATATGAAAGTAGCATTAATAACTACTAATACTAATTACCAGGTTACTGTAAGAGCAGGTGCATCTCATGTATTATTTCAAGCAGAAGAAGGTGCTATTGGTGAAACAGATACATCACCAGCATTTGGAACGCTAGAAGATGTAACAAGTATTCAAGTAAGACCAGCAGCTACAACAGATGTACAAGTAGAAATATTTGTAGGATTGGTATAATGGCAACATCTAATATAGAAAGGTATTTAGAGAGTTTTGGTAAATATATTGTCCAACAGGCAAAGAGCAATTTATCAAAGTCTAAAAAAAATGCAACTAAAGCACTATATGATTCTATACGTTTTGTAGTTAAAAAAACAAATCAAGGATTTAGTGTAAATTTCTATATGTTTGATTATGGTAGTTTTATAGATAAAGGAGTTAGTGGGAATAAAAAAATACAACAATATAAGACGTGGGATAATAGGACAGTAGAAAGTCCTTATAAATATACTAATAAAATACCACCACCATCTATGTTAGAAAAATGGATAAAGACAAGAGGTATAAAAGGAAGAAGTAAGAAAACAGGTAGATTTATTTCTAACAAGTCATTATCTTATGCAATAGCATATAAGATTAAAAGAGATGGTATAAAAAGTACAAGTTTTTTTCAAAGACCACTAATGTTAGGGATGAGAAAATTTAATAAAGAATTATTAAGTAGTGTAGCACAAGATATAAGAAATAGTTTTACAACAACAACAATTAACTAATGGCAAATATAATATTAGAACAACAACCAAAGTATAATCCATTTCCAGCTGCACAAGATGTAATATTTGCAGTATCGGAAAATACTATAATAACACAACAAACAAGAGTAAAATTTATTGCATCAGTTTATGTAAGTTTTGATGCCTCAACATTAGGAGGTGCAGATACATTAGTAGCAACTTTAAAAACAACACCAAATAATGCAGGGGTCGGAATGTTTGATTTAAGACCTATACTAGAAAGCTTTGTTAATTCTGATAATTTACCAGATGGAAATGAGTTAGCAATTATACCAGGTGCAGCACCTGCTAAATATAAAACTAATAATTTTGCTACAAATAATCAGTTTCCATTACATTTAGTTGACCAATTTTGTTTCTCTAATCACACTATGAAATATGTGTCTATTAAATTTCAGGTAGAATACTTGGGAGCAGATGCAACTGCACCTAATGCGGTTAATACAGATGCTGATTTTGAATTTACACCGAACTATTTATTTTATAATGGATATTTAAGCCATACAGACACTTTAGATGTTGGTACATTCTCTAATAACTTTGGATGGAATTTAGAAAATGCAGGATTTGATTTTGGCGGTTCAGCTATTAACTATATTCAAAATTCTACTACATCAAGATTCTTGACTAATTGCCCAGATACATTGTATGCTAGATTAACTGATTATGGTACTATACCTACATTTAATGCAGTAGATAAAAGCTTTACAACAGGAGCACCTCAATCTGGAACGTGCAGATTAGATGTAATAGAAGTTAAAATGTACAATAGTGCAGGGGTACAGTTAGGATCAACATTTGACATAGTTAATAATACAGGTAATGGGGGTTATCATAATAACAACGGTTATACACCAACTAAATATCTATTTGCAGGTGTATTTCCTGCTAACTTAAATAATTGGTCATCTGATTTTCAAGCACAAACCGCAAATCTTAGTTACTATACAATTAGAGGTAAGGGTGCAAATACAACATCTATTACTAAACTATATACAATCCATATAATATGTGATAATTCATTTGGATATGAAGGTATAAGATTAACATGGCTAAATAAATTTGGAGGTTGGGATTATTATACGTTTAATCAAAAATCAGTAAAGTCATTAACTACACAAAAATCTCAATATACACAATTAGGTGGTAGTTGGAATAAACAATCTTATAGACCACATGGATATAAGGGAGGTATGAAAAACTTTAGAGTAAATGCTAAAGAATTAATTAAAGTAAATACTGATTACTTAAATGATGTACAAAGTATATGGATGGAAGAATTGTTAAATAGTCCAGAAGTTTATATAGTTAATCAATATTCAGATGATGATACAGGGGGTATTATTAACAAATACATAGAACCTGTAATAGTAACAACATCTAGCTTTACAAGAAAAACAGTAGCAAACGATAAACTAATACAATATACAATAGATTTAGAACGTAATACAGATTTAAGAACACAAGCAGTATAATATGAGTACACAGTTAATCTTATTCCCACAAAGTTATAATAGTTATGCTTTTACAAGCACACAAAATTTAAACCAATACGCATCTAATATAACTTTTACATCAGCAGCCATAAATACATTTGGAATGTCTTCATATGGAACTGCATGGGCATTTTTAGGTTTATCTAATTATCCTGCTACAGTTGGTAATTGGAGATTGTTTTACACAGATGCTACAAATGCTGATTGGAGTGCCACAACTATACCAACTATAAGCACAAACTCACAAACTCTTACTTTATACTCTAGTGCAGGTACAGGAGCAGAAGGGTCTTTAGCAGGAGTATATCAAAGATTAGATGGATTAACTGTAGGAGCACAATATACATTGACAATAACACATTCTACTTTACCAGCTGGTTCTAAATTTCAAATAGGTTTTCAAGGATTCGGAGTTGTTAATTTTAATGATTCCGCAATAGGAACATCTGGTAATTCACCTACTATAATAGCAGCAAGTGGAAATACAACTACAACTTTAAATTTTACTGCACCATCTGGAGTACCTTTTACTTATTTGTCAGTTGCTTATAACAACACTACAAATCAGACAATAACTATATCTAAAATAAGTGTAACTGAAAACCCTACTAATATACCTTTGACATATAATAATATAGAAGATGGACAAGTAATATGTGATTTATACCAGGAGGAAGATATACCGCTTACATTGAGTGTAGATAATTTTAAAAATGCAGCAGAAAAGACACAAAGTTATTCTAAAGATTTTGACTTACCAGCAACTAAAAGAAATAATAAGATATTTACCCACATATTTGATGTTACTAAAACAATAGAAACTACTTATGATTTTAATCCATATGTAAAAACTAAGGCAATATTAAAACAAAATGGACTATTAATATTTGAAGGATCATTAAGATTGATAGAAATAAAAGATAACAATGGAGAGATAAGTTATAACGTAAACCTATTTGCAGAAACTATTGCTTTAAAAGACACATTAGAAGGAAGGACATTTGCAGAATTGAATCTATCAGAATTAGACCATGCTTATAATTATACTAATATAACGTTGTCTTGGGAGGGTGAGATAGTATTAAATAACAACCTAGCAGCTGATAGTTTTGCATTAGTATCAGGATTAGCAACTAATAAAACGAATGTATTAAAATATCCTTTTTGTGATTGGACAGGAACAATAGATTGCACACAAACAGAACCAGAATTAAGTAGGTTAGAAGATGCTTTTAGACCGTGGATTAGTGTTAAGTATTTATTAGATAATATAGCAAGAAATGCTGGATATACTTTTCAATCTGATTTTTTTGATAGTTCTGATTTTGCTAAATTATACATGGACTTTAATTGGGGTAATGAAGGGGGAGCAGTAGATTTTACCCATACGGGTAGTGCGAATTATAGATTGTTAGACCCTACTAAATATGCAGGTACATCAGCTACAACTTGGCATTTTGAAAGTGATGGTAGCCCAGATGATTTTGACGCTGATACAGGGTGGGATTTAGCATCTAGCACTTTTGTATGTCAGCAAGATAATACGTATTACAGATTAGCAGCTAGATTATATTTTAAGAATATTACAGGTAGTTCAGCAAATGTAAATTACATTAGATGGGTACGTAATAATGCTAGTGGTGTATTTGGAGCAGTAGGAACAAAAACATATTTTAATGCAGATACTAACATTAGTTTATCAGCTGGACAAACAAAGCTTTATTATAGTACTTTAAACCCAGATGTGCCATTAGGAAAATCAGGTTCAGGGTCAGATACATTATATATAGAATGGGAAGCTGATACTGCATCAGCAATTATTCAAGATAATGTGGATATATTGAAAACAAGTTGGATAAATGGGAGAGTATATAATAATGCTGAATTCGTAACATCTATGATTTTTAACACGGAGAGAGGTAAGTTAAAACAATGGGATTTTTTAAATGGTATAATGACAATGTTTAATTTAATAACAATGCCAGACCCTACTAATCCTAATAATATAATCTTTGAACCATATGCAGATATATTTATTAGTGATACATCAGGAACTACTTTAAAAGAACGAAGTATTAAGCATGATTGGACAGACAAAATGGATATATCTAAAATTGACTTAAAGCCAATGGATTTAAAAAGGTCAGTTATATTTAAATATGAAAATGATGAAGAAGATTATGCTTTACAAAAGTATAAAACTGCTGCACAGGGTTTTGAATATGGTAGTTATGAATTTGATGGCTCTACTGCCCAACCAGGAACAAATCAGGTAACTAATCTTACAGGTATTGAAGAAATTATAGCAGAACCATTTGCTCCTACTATTATAAAACCTATACAAGATAATTTCCCTAATTTTTTAATTCCTGTAATATATGGAGCACAGGATGAAGTCACATTTAGTGCCATATCTAACTTACCTAGAATCTTATACAATAATGGTAAGGTATCTGAAAATTTTGATGTACCAGGACAAAATGGTGTAGCAGGAGGAGTTAAAACTGAATATTTACAATTCTCTCACTTTAGCCCATCATTACCTGCAGATGACACGTCACAAGATTATAATTTTGGCTCATGCCCTGTTTTTCCTGGAGTTGTAGGGTTAACGCAACCTATCTATAATTTATATACTGTTTATCATGCTCCTTATTTTGATGAATTATATAATAGGAATACTAGAATCATGACAGTACAGGTTAATCTTAATGCTGCTGATATAAACACCTTTGATTTTAGAGATAAGGTAATGATTAAAAATAGAACATATAGAGTTAATAAGATTGACTATAAACCTAATGCTTTATCAACTGTTGAATTTATACTACTACCATAATGACAAAAATATTAACAAAAACAGGATTTACATTAACACCCGATTCAATTAGTCAGATGGGTACTGTTACTTTTACAGATGGTACTTCTACGGGATTAATAGCAGACCAAAGAACTTGTGAAGCTTATGGATATAGATATAATGTAGCAACAGGAACTTGTAGTGCATTTGCTGCTAATCCAGAAATGGTTATAACAAGTGAAACAAGAAGTCAAATGAATTTAGGCACAGGTAATGGTGCTGAATCTGGATCACAGAATAGCTTTATAGTAGGAACAAAAAACATTAATAAAGGGAAAAATAGCAACAATTTTATGTTAGGTTCTGAACATGAAATAGAAAATGGATTTAATAATTCATCTATATTAGGTGGCTCAAGAGCAATAGTAACAAGAAAAGGAGAAGTTGTAACAGCAGGAGGAGGACAAAGAACACTCACAGATAGTACAAGTGCAGCAACTTTTAATAGTAGAAGGCAATCATCAACAATAGAATTATCAGGTGTTACAATAGATAATACTGCTACAAATTTAACAGTACAAGGAGATGGATCTAGTTTTATTAATGTTAAGAATAATTCAATTATAGGATATGATATTTACATAACTAGATTAGAACTTGGTGGGTCATCAGGAACTGCTGGTAATTACTCATATAGAAATATAAGAGGTGCAGTACAAATAGATGATAGTTATAATATGGCATTTGTAGTAGGGTTTAGTAGGAATATAGCAAAAATAGGACAGAATGGTACTTGTATAATGGTAGATACATCTACAAGTAGCTTAAAATCAATATCAGTAAACGTACAAGATAGAAATAATGTACATAACTTATGGAGTGCCTCAGTAACATTACATGAGGTTATTTCAGAAACAACATTTTAATTATGGCTAAAGAAGTAATAGAAGCAGAAGTAAAATCAAATATAGGAGAAGTAGCAGATGGTATAGAAAAGGCAGCAGATAATACCGAGAAACTATCAAAAGCAACGGATGATGGTACAAAAGGATTTCAAGGCATGGGTAAAGCTATCAAAGGTATTGGAAATGCCTTAAAAGCAGCAGGTATTGGTCTTGTAGTTGGATTGTTTGCTAAACTCTTAGATGTATTTAGACAAAATCAAAAAGTGTTAGATACATTTAATGGTGCTATGGAATTTTTAAGTATTGTATTTAATGACTTTTTTAAATTCTTAGAAAACAATGTTAATACTGCAACAAGTGTTATGGATAAGCTGTTTGGAAATACAGCAGTACAACAGGTATTACAATTTGGTAAGATGCTTAGTGTAGAGATTATAACTAGAATAAAAAATCTTATTGAAGGGGTTGGTTTATTAGGTAAAGGGTTAATACAACTATTTAAAGGGGATTTTGAAGGTGCATTAACATCATCTACAGAAGCATTAGCAAACTTTAAAGATACTCTAACAGGTAACGTTGAGGAAACTGTAAAGATGGAGGAAACAATAACAAAGGTTACTAATAAAATTAAAGATTATGCAAAGTCTACATTAGACGCTGCAAAATCAATAGTAGAACTTAATAAAGCAGCAGAATTAGCAGCAGTAAAAAATCAAAAAATAATAGAGCAAAAAGACAGGGAAGCAGAATTACAAAGGCAAATACGTGATGATGAAAGTAAAACATTTGAACAAAGGATAGAAGCTAATGAAAAGTTAGGTGTTATATTACAAGAACAAGAAAAACTTATGTTAGCAAATGCAGAAGCAATAGTAAAAGCAGCTCAAGCACAAAAAGATAAAAATGGAAGTGATGAAAATAAGATAGCATTAATACAAGCAGAAACAGAAAAAGAAGCAGTATTAGCACAAATAACAGGATTCAAATCTGAACAATTAGTTAATCAAGTATCATTAGAAAGAGAACAAGCAGAATTTAATAAAGAAGCTACACAACTTGCAATAGATAATGCCAATGCTCAATTATCAGCATATGGTCAGTTAGCAGGTGCATTAAGTGCTTTAGCAGGAGAAAATAAAGAGTTAGCAGTTGCACAAGCAATTATTGACACATATGTAGGTGCAAATAAAGCTTTTGCACAAGGAGGTACATTAGGATTTGTTACAGGTGCAGCAATTATAGCATCTGGATTAGCTAACGTAAGAAAAATAATGTCTACAGATGTTGGTGGTGCAGGTGGAGGTGGAGGTATGAGTGCAGCAACACCAGCTCCAGAAATGACAAGTGGTGCTTTTGATCTTAGCGGTGTAAGTAAACCAGAACCTGTACAAGCATTTGTAGTAGCAGACGATATGACCAACACTCAAGACAAGTTAGCAACAATTAGAAGAAGAAGTACAATTTAAAAATCAAATAAATATTAATTTAATCTATTATATAATATGCCTTGTAAAAAATGTAAAGACGGAAAATATAAGTATGGTAATACAGGAGAATGTAAGTATGCCACTAAAGACGAATGTGAAAAAGCTAATCCTAAAAAATATAGTGATATGAAAAACACACCAACACCATTAGGTAAAAAGACCTATGCAGAATACGAAAAAGAATTAAAAGAATTTAATTTAAGTGCTACATATAGAGTAGAGTTAGGTTTGGCAGATGATGTAGAGAAACAAACTTTACAAGCCAAAGAAATATTATCTAAATTAAAAGAACAAAAGAAAAGAATTGATTCTATTGGAAAATTAAGCGAAAAGGCTTCAAAAGATAGAGAGAAGAAAAAAGATAATTCAAGAAAAGCAGCAGATAAATATTTTGATTTGCAAGATAAATATGAAAAAGCACAAGTAAATTATGATGACGCAGAAGAAGAATTAGATAGGTCAATGAAAAGATTGGTAGAACTTGATGATGAAATTAAAAAATCAACAGGTATTTTTGATAAAGAAAAATCAAAGGGTTCTAAATTAGCAACTACATTAAGAAAGAACCTAGACAAATTAGAAAAAGCTGCAAAAGAATTAGGAGTTAAATTACCTACTGCACAAGCTACAAAAGTATTAGACCAATTAACCGCTTTAATATAATATGAAAAAGAAACCTACAAAAATAGTTGAATTAGTTATAGAAGAAAACAACGAAATGTTAGCAATAGATGCTATTAGTTTAGTATCAGCACCAGCAATAGAACAGGACTTTGTATTTTTTGGAAAAGAAAAACACAATCTTACATTTGCAAAAGTAGATGAAGAAAAACGTATGTTAGTTAGTCCAGCACTAATACCTAACAAACAAATATTTAGATATGATCCTAATACTGATAGTGAGTATTATGTGTACTTTAGTAAAGATACAGTAAGAAAAGCTAGTGAGTTATATCTAAAGCATAACAATCACCATAAAGCAACGTATGAACATAATGAAAGAGTATCTGGTGTATTAACTACAGAAAGCTGGATAAAAGAAGGTGACCAAGACAAATCTAAAATGTATGGATATGACCTGCCAAATGGAACGTGGTTTGTTAAGATGCGTATAGATAATGATGATTTATGGCAAAAGATAAAAGATGGAGAATTGAAAGGACTAAGTATAGAAGGGTACTTTGTAGATAAAATGCAAAAGATGTCAGAAACACAACCTACAGACCAAGAAATACTAACAGCTTTAAATGAGATAATACAAGAATCTAATAAACCACAAAAGGTTGAATTAGGTATTATTGATGACTTAAAAAAAGATGTAGAAAAAGCAAGAAAAGAAGTAGAAAGTGCAGAAAGATTACATAAAGCAGCCGAAAAAGATAATAATGAAGTAAATAAATTGTCAGGTCAATATATTGACTTAAAAGCAAAAGCAGACAAAAAAAGAAAAGACATGAAAGGTCTTATAGATTTTTCTAAAGAAAAGATAAAAGAATCAAAATCTTTATTGTCTAAAAGTAAAAAAACCGCTTCAACAATTGAAAAACAATTAAAAGATTTAGGATTAGATAACAAAGTAATTTCGTCACAATTAAGTGAAATAGATAAATTAAATTCTACATTAAAATCTTTAGATTTTGGTTTTATTAATGATTTACCATTTTAAAATTCAAAAATCAAATAAAAGAATAGATATTCTATTATATATTATAAACTTAAATTTAAGATAAATATTATGGACATAAAAAAACAAATCAAAATAGCTTTAGGACTTGATACAGAAGAAGTAGTATTAGGCTTTCAAGCTAAAACAGAAGATGGTACTATAATAGTATCTACTGCTGAAGAATTAGAAGCAGGTGTAGACATTTCAGTATTAACTGAAGATGGAACTACAATAGCATTACCACCAGGAACTTATAAACTTGACACAGGCGTATCTTTTAGAGTTGAAGAAGAAGGTATTGTTGGTGAAGTTATAGAGTCAGAAACAGAAGAAGAAGATACT
>TARA_R100000655_G_scaffold57152_1_pt1 | contig 25938 bp, 36 predicted proteins | sample TARA_R100000655 | Tara Oceans TARA_R100000655 (sample SAMEA2622497) | marine metagenome | biome: marine biome (ENVO:00000447); feature: deep chlorophyll maximum layer (ENVO:xxxxxxxx); material: "saline water (ENVO:00002010), including plankton (ENVO:xxxxxxxx)" | depth 90 m
AGTTGCAGCAGTAACCCCTACACCTAAAGACGATGAATGGGTTGCAAAGGCTTATAAGTTTATAGATATGATTGCACTTAATGTAGGATTAGCAAAGGACAAGTGAGTAGTTTACAAATGGCAGTAAAAACAGAAATGGATATAGCTTTAGAAGCTTTAGATCGTATTGCACACCATGAAAAAGAATGTGGTGAGCGTTGGGCAGAGTGTACAGTAGAGCTAAGAGAGTTACGAAAGGCAACGGACAATCACGCAAAAAGATGGGAAAAACTTTCATGGTTAGTAATAACTGTAGTAGTAACAACTTCTGCTGCTATTTTAACTTCAATGATTCAATAAGATAATTATATGAGTAAGAAAAGAGCATCCAGAAATACTAAAAAGGTTTTAAAATCTTTACAGCAAAAAAGAAAGGGGCGTGTTAAAGCTTACACAGGTTGGTATCCTGGAAAAAAAATAATAAGTAAAATTAAAGGAGATTCAGATACTAAAGGAGGAGCAGGGCCAGATACTGTTGCTCCTGATCAAGTTGAAAGAGATCTTAAAGGATCAAGTATGGGAGAGTCTGCTGAAGCTGGTGTGTGGAAAAAAATGTATCAGGCTCTTAATCCTCTTGATGATAAAACTCCAGTAAGAGATAGACTAAAAGCAAGAAGGGACGCTGCTGAAAGAACAACATCAGAAGATGTTGAAGCAAATTATACTCCAGTAGTTGAAAATGCAACTGAACCTGGAAATAATGAAATTACTTCTAATCAAGGTAATGATATAGTCAGACAAAATGTTGGTAATGTGCAAAGTGTAACTGGTAACTTTACTGGCCCTAGTTCAGGCGGTTCAAGTAATTCTTCTTTTTCTGCTGGAGAGCAGAGTAGATCTAATTTAGCAGAGCCTGAAGTTGATGTTTGGGACGGTATTTCTAGACCTGAAAGAAGAATGTTTCCCGCAGGTAAAGCAGGAATGGAAGCTTATAAAGAAGCTTTAGCAGCTTGGAAAAAGGGTAAAGATATTGGAGGCGATGATGGTGACGATGATTCAGGAGGTGATGTGGCAGAGTTAACAGATAAAGAAGAAAGGCTGAAAGCTACAGCAGAAAGAACTGAAAATATAGCTACAGGGTCTACTCCTGACGATATGATAAAAGATGCAGACGTAGAAACCTTAGACGTTGGTTCTATTACTGAAGATTCTACAAATGCAGAAAAACTTAAAGCAGGAATAAGTACTGATGTTAAGTCAGTTGCAGACAGAGAAGATACAACTTTTACTAAAGTTGATGATCCTGATGTAATTACTGCTGAATCTGGTACTGCTGAAACTGCTGATGATGCTACTCAAGTTACTGCAAAAACTTATGACGCTGTTACAGCAGGTGCAGTAGATCCGACAGAAGCAGCAGAGGGTGAGGTATCAAAAGAAGTTGAAGCTGGTCAAGCTACTCTTACTGAAGCAGAAGCTGCTGAAAGAGATGCGGCTCAAGAAGAAGCTGCTAAAGCAAGTAAAACAGATTTTCAAATTAGTGATGAGCCTGGTAAAAGTGCTTACGTTCCTGAAGTAACTTTTAGAGATGGTGTAAATGTTGCACCTACTAAAGAAGCAGAAGCTAAAACAAGAGAGGCTATTACAGGTACACCTGCTGAAGATGGACAAGCAGCACAGATTATAGATACTGTAGGATATGAAGCTGCTAAAAGACGTACAGTAACAGGAGAGGCTGCAAGAGGTGGTGCGGCTTCTATGATAGCAGAAGTTGGAGAACTACCTCCTGAAATAACAGCAGCCGTTGTAGAAGACCCCGCAACAGTAGAAGCCCAAATAGATGAACAGCCTGTAGAAGTACGAGCGGCTATTGCAGCTTTACCTACAGAAGCTTTAGTATCATCTCAAATGGAAACACTACTAGCAGGTATGGATGATGGTAATACTCCTGCATGGGCTAGACCAGCAGTAGCAGCTATAGAACAACAGATGGCTCAAAGAGGTTTATCTGCTTCTAGCGTAGGAAGAGATGCTTTGTTTAACGCTATTATACAGAGTGCTTTACCTATAGCACAGAGCAATGCACAAGCATTACAATCTAGAGCAGCGCAAAACTTATCTAATCAGCAACAAGCTAATCTTGCACAGTCTACTCAAGACATGCAAAGACGTATGGCTAATCTGTCTAATAGGCAAACTGCTGCAAGTCAGACTGCTCAGTACGCACAGCAAATGGCTACACTTCAAAGTCAGTTTACTCAACAAGCTATATTAACTACAGCAGAGCAGCAGCAGCAAACTAGAACTCAGAACCTAGCTAACAGACAGCAAGCGGCTGTTTTAAATGCACAGCAGCAACAGGCTACTAATGCTCAAAACTTAGGTAATGAACAACAATTAGAATTAGCTGAGTTACAATTTGCTAATGAAACTGAGCGTGAGAACATGACTGCTGAAAATCAAAGACGTTTAGCAGAGATGAATGTAGCAGCAGATTTCTTATCAAAGAATGCTGGATTTAAACAGCAGATGGAACTAGCCAATCTTTCTAACGATCAACAAATGAGACTTGCTAATTTAACTGCACAGAATCAAGCTAGTGCAGATAATCTAAATGCAGCACAACAAACTGAACTTGCTAATCTTAATACCAGGATGCAAACTAATTTGTTACAAGCGCAGATAGCTGAAAGAATGGGCGTAGCTCAACTTAATGTAGATCAGCAACGAGCAATACAAAACGCTGCGATGGTTGCTAATGTAGATTTAACTAAGTTCAATGCTGATCAACAAGTAGAACTTGCTAATAGTAAGTTTATGCAGAACATGACTATGAAAGATCTTGATAATCGTCAACAGACTGTAATACAGAATGCTACTTTACAAGCTCAAATGGATATGGCAAATGCCGATAATAGAACTAAAGCATCTATTGCTAATGCTCAGAACTTTTTATCTATGGACATAGCCAACTTAAATAATGAACAACAAGCAATAATGTTAGATCAGAGAATGGAACAAGATAGATTACTTTCTGATCAAGCAGCAAAAAATGCAGCACTACAGTTTAATGCTAAAAGTGAAACGCAAGTAGATCAGTTTAATGCTGGTTTAGCTAGTGAAATAGATAGATTTAATTCTTCTCAGAAAAATCTTATGGAGCAGTTTAATGTTTCAGAAGCTAATAAAGCTGAAGCTATAAATGTAGAGAATCAAATAAAAGTAGATTCTATTAATTCTGAGTTGGGTGCTAAAGTAAATATGTTTGATCAAGAGCTACAGTATCGAGCAGATGCTTGGAATGCTGCTAATGCACAAGCAGTAGAGCAGTCTAATATAGAGTGGCGTAGAAAAGCTAATACTATAGATACTGCTGCTCAGAATGCAGCTAACCAACAAGGAGCAGGTTTTGCATTTAACCTAACAAATAATGCACAGAACGCTTTGTGGCAGGAAATGAGAGATCAAGCTGCGTTTGATCAACAATCTTCTCAAAGCGCAAAAGACAGGGCATTAAACTTACTTAATGCTGCTTTAGGAAATGATACGTTTCTTAAAGCTAAATCAGATAGTAGTTTAGGTCAAGCAAGAACTAAAATATTTAACATGATTTCTAAAATATTAGCCGAGGTTTAGAATGTTTAAAAAAATAGGTAAATTCTTTAAAAAAATTGGTAGGGGCATAAAGAAGGGCTTTAAAAAGTTTGGTAAGTTCATGGGTAAACTTGGTATAGTAGGCCAGATTGCTATGATGTTTATTATGCCTGGAATTGGTAATGCTATGATGAGTACCTTTGGAAGTGTTTTAAAAGGATTAGGAACACTAGGTAGAGTAGGTCAAGCAGCCCAAACTGTTTTAGGTGCAGCAGGTAACTTTACTAGGTTAGTTGCAAAACCTTTTACTACCATTACTGACGGTATAAGTACTTTCCTTAGTAACACTACTAAATTCTTAACAAATAAAACAGCAGGTTTGTTTGGTAAGCAAGCCGTGTTTCAAGGCGCACCAACTACATTCTTAGGGGCTGATGGTGTTATAGGACAGACAGCTACAAATATTTCTAACAATGTTGCAGGGTTTGCAGATATTGGTAGAGATTTACTTTCAAATGATGTAAGTGCTTTTACTGATAGAGCTTTTGGAGCTACAAGAATAAAACCAACTACTACTGAAACAGATTTTTTAGGTCAAGAAAAAACAATTAACCCTAATCAATCTCCAGTAGATGTTAAAGATCCTCTTAGCTTTTTAGATAATAATTTAGATTTACCTAGTTCTCCTGTAGGAGCTGTAGCTGAAAAAAGAAGTTTGTTAGATTTTATACCTGATAGACTTAAAGATCCTTTTAAACCTACTAATTTAGTTGAGGGTTTTGCTACAGGTACGGCAAAAGGAGTAACCAATGTAGCATCTACTGCTGCTTTAGATGCAGTAGGTTTAGGCCCTGAGTATGAAACATACGCTTCACAAAGAGGTTATACTCCTCAATTCCAATCAGATCAGTCTTTATTATCAACAGGTCTTACTCCTATAGTTGCAGTTGATCAAGGCGGTGCAGATGTTACAGGACAAGAAACATACGCTAGTTACATAAACATGAGTACAATGGGTAATCAAAGTGGTTTAGGATATGGAGGAAGTCAAAACTATAATAAATGGATTGATAGATCCGTATCAGCATTTTCATCACCTACTATGTTAGGAGCATAAGACATGGCAGAAGTAGCTTTAGAACCAGAAGAAGATATTGAAGAGTACGCAAGGCAAAAAGCGTTAGAAATAAGAAGACCTATTCCAGGTCAGTCGCTTACTAACGATCCTGAACAGCCTTGGCCTTGGGAAGGTCAACCTAGATTTACAGACATGAATGATGCTCTTGAATACTTTTTTGATAAGTTTACAGAAGAAGAACTATTTGAAGATCTTATGGATCTTTTAGAAGACGGTGTTCCTGTAATGTCTTTAGTAGAAATATTCTTACAGCAAGGTTTTCAAGAGGGACTATTTAATCCTGACTTAATGTTGTTACTAGCAGAGCCTCTTGCTTACATGCTAATTGCTTTAGCAGAAAGGCAAATGATTGATGTAGTTATTATGGATGAAGAGGGTGAGCCTAGAACTGATCAACTTGGATCAGCTTTACAGACAATAGAAGAACCTCAGAAGGGTGAAGAGTTTCCAGAAGAGATTGATAATCAAATTCAATCATCTTTACTAGCAAGGGAGTAATAGAATGGCAGAAGATTTAGGTGATATAGCTTCTTTACTTGGCAGTTCTTTTGTACAGACTGCTCAAATGAATGAAGACGAGCAAAATGAAAATAGAAAAAGAGCTATGCGCCAGCAGCTTTTATATGCTTTTGCTGCTCCTATAGCGCAACAAGCAGGGCAAGGCGTTGTTAGTTTTGCAGGAGACATGTTGCTTGGGAATAAAGCTAAAGATTTTTTTCAAAGACAAGAAGGAGCTTCATTTCAATCAAGATTAAATAATTTAAGAAAACCTTTAGAAAATTTAAAAGAGCAACGAACTCTTTTAATGAAACAAGGTAAAGGTACTTCTCTTCCAGATAGTATTTTAAATCTTAAAAGGCAGGGGTATTTAGATAAAATTGAAGCTCAGTACGGACACATTCCTAATTACAAAGCTATTATGGGAGAACCTATATATAAACCTTCAGACGATGAAATAAAAGATGCTAACACACAAGCAAAAGAAATGGATGATGCTATAAGTACTTTAGAATATGCTGACGGTTTAACTGACAAAGAACTTATGAGAAGGTATAAAGAAACAGACATAGGTAAAGGAAAAGCACGAAGATTTGCTAAAAGATTATTTACTTTTGCTACACGAGGAAACTATGATGACGATGTAGTGTTTCCTGCTATGGATTTTATGGCTACAGGAGGAGATAATACTTTAAGGGATACTGACTATTATAGACTTTTAATGGATAAAGATGGAGATTTTAACAAAAAATTAAAAGAGTTAGTTAAAAATGCTTCAGATATAACTGGTGTATCTCCTGTTGAAAATTTAAACAATATAATGGTACGGTTTGAAGCTGAAAATGAAGATGCTTTTAAGTTATTAACTGGTGAAGAGGCTAGGCTTAGAGAACAAGCCGTAGAACAAGCCGTTACTCAACAAGCAGCACAGAACGATCCTGAAGTGCAAAGAATTATAGAGGATATGAAAAAGAAAAATATACCAATTAATAATAGAACTGTTAGAGTATCAGTATTGAATGAAGCAAAAGGAATATCAGATACTAAAAAAGCAGCTATAAATTGGTCTGGTAGAGGACGTAATGAGAAGACGTTTAGATATATACGAGATCAACTTACACAGGCTGATGGTAGGTTGGAAACATTTAGTGAAGTAACGGATACTAAAAAACGTAATGAGATTACTGAATCTTCTAGAATTTTTATAGCCAATGCATATGAAAGATTTAATCAAGAACTTTTAGATGTTATTAGTGAGCTAAAGACAGAAGATAATTATACTATAGCTAATGAACAATTAACTTCAGCAGGAATTAGATCAATGGCAGATGAGTATGTTTCTATGATGCTGAAACCTAGTGAAGAGGGTGGAGAGTTTTTAGCAACAGAAGTAAGAGATATGCCTCAGAAAAGCTGGTTTAGAGAAACTTTAAATGCTATTTCTGGAGAACCTAAGAGCGTTATGTCTGGTATTATTGCTGATCCTGAAAATAAATTAAGATCATTTATAAAAAATAGTTTTATAGATCAAAGTGAAAGGACAAGATTTCAACAACAAGGTTTAAAGGATGGCTATGTTACTGAAGATAATAAAGAGCAAGATAGCGAAGGAGTTTTTAATCCTGGTTTTAATTCTGTTAGAGTAGAAAAGCAGTTAGAAAATATATTTACTAGTTTAACTTTAACCGATAAAGAGAAAAGAAAGCAAATCAATACTATTTTAGATGGTATTATAAATCAAGGACAAAGTGCTTTTGAAGAGTCAGGAAAAACAACTTTAGATCCATCTTATTTAGATAAAATACAATCTTTAAGAGAAAAGTTTAGTAAACCTGTAAAAAGAAGAGGCCCTAGAAAAAGTTCTTTTGTAGAAGAAAATAAAGAAGAAGATACTGTTACTCCTTTGAGTCGTGGGGCAATAGCTAGACGATCTAGAAATAGAGTAAACTTAGAAACTGAACCAGAAGAAAAAGAAAGCATAAGAATAACAGGAAGGCGAGAATTTGTAGAAAGAGGAAAAAATCCTCGTACTTTAGATACTCCTAGAGAAACTTCTTTCTTTGAAAGACCAAGTGAAGTAGCAGAACTTTCAGAAGAAGAAAGTTTAAAAATAGATTCTGATATTATTAATCAACAAGCTAGGCAAATAGCTAATGCTTTTAAATCTGTAAGAGGCTTTAAAGCAGATAAAAATACTTTAAATAAAATAAAAACTAATTTAATAAAGGGTAACAGTCCTGAATTAGTTAATTTAGTTCTTAAATATTTAACCGCATAGGATTTATTATAAATGACTGATTACTCACAACATGATTTTAGACAGTACTTTGATTATTATGATGATGAGGATGTTTCTTCTGAAGATGAAATTATAGTAGAAGAAACAGCTCCTTTAGATTCAGATCATGATTTTAAACAGTACTTTGACTATTATGATGATGAAGAAGATGAGAAAGAAGAAATAGATTTAGACGATATAGACTATGCGACTAAAGCTTCTTATGGTGCAGCACAAGAAACTACTATAGGTGGTAATATTTTTAGAATGGCAAAAGCTGCTGTTCTAGCTGGAACATCTGATAAATCTTGGTCAGAAACTTTAGATGAAATGGAAAAAGAACGTCAAGCAGAGATTGATGAGCAGTTTCCTTTATTAGCTAACTTAAAAGAGTCTGAAGAAGATCTAGCTATTTTATCTGGTAGACTTGGGGTTGCTGTAGCTGACCCTGTTACTTTTGCAATGCCTTGGTTGAAGGTTGCTAAAGCTGGTTCTGTTGGAGCAAGAGTTGCTAAAACCGCTGCTTTAGGAGCAGGAGTTTCTGTAGGTGATACTGCTTTGAGAGAAAAAGTTGTATATGGAGAAGTTAGCCCTACTAGTTTAGGAATAGCTGCTACAGTAGGTGGTGCTTCAAGTGTTCTTGGTTTAGGAGTGCAACAAGGAATTAATTTTGTACAGAGAAAACGAACTGTTGCTAATGCTTTAAAAGATGTAGAGCCTGAAGATGCAGCAAAAACAAATGTCACTATAGACGCTTCTACAGCTAAACCTGTTGAGGATGCAGTTAATACTGCTGCTGATGAAGTAGGTTTTAATGCTGCTGAAGTAGGAGCTAAAAATTCTTTTCTTCCTGAATACTTAGCTGCTACAGAAGCTATAAAAAAAGAAAGAGCAGAGTTAAATAAACTTATAAAAGAAACTAAAGATGAAGTTGCTTTAACAGATTTAAAAGCTAAAAGATCATCTTTATCTTCAAAACAAACTGCTTTAAATAAAAAAATAAAACAAGAAACTATAGGTCTTATAGATCAAAAAAATGAAGTAAACATTAGAGCATTAGAATTGTTAGCAGAAAATGAAAGTTTTTCTACTAAAGCTGCTAGAGCAATTATGAGTGAAGCAACTAAACCTTTGATAGGTGCTACAGGTGGATTTATACACGGTGCTGGTTTTAGAGAAGACGCACAAGATGTAGAGACTTTATATGTTTCTATGGCTATTGGTGCTGGCTTAGGGGCTGCTTGGAAAAGAATAGATGCTTCAGATGCAATAACAAGTATTAATAAAGATACTGCTAAGATGGCTATAAACGAAGCTGGTTTTAATTATAACACTAGAAATTTAAAAACTTTATTTGGCACAACTACGGCAACAAGATTAGATTCATATGGTGGTTGGAATAAAGTAATCGGTAATTTGACTTTTTCTAGGTTTGGTCAGAATACAGATTCTGTAGAAGCACGTACATTAAGAGCGCAATCTGAATGGATTGGTAAAATTAATGGGATTCTAAAAGACTCTGGTAAAGATGATGATCTTATGGAAATAGTAGGCGAAGCTATGTACGGTTTTATTCCTAAAGGAAGTCTTGTTCCTGGTTATAAAGGATTAAATGACACTTTAAAAGGTATTACACAAGAACAAGTTGATGAAGTAAAAAGAATTGTTCCTTTATTAAAAACTGCTCAAGAACAAATGAAAACTAGAGCAGGTGCTTCTGGTATTAAATACGAAGAAATAGATTTTTATGGTATGTCGGTTAGGCATGACTTTTCTAAGTCTAGAAATGCTAAAGAAATAGCAGAGCATAAAGATGATTTAATGGAAGCAGTCGCTATACATAATAAAAATAATCCTGACGCAAAATTAAATGCTACTCAATATGCTAATCAAGTACTAGATTTAAGTAATAGTAAAGCAGGTAAGTATGTTTCTAGCTCATCAGGAGCAAGTCCTTTTAAATATAATAAAGAAGGAAGAGCTACTTCTTTTAGAAGGGCTGCTGATTTTTTTGAATTTGAAAGAAAACTAACTGATCCAGAAGCACTGGAATATTTAGCATCTAAAGGTAGAATAAATTTAAATGCTCGTGATGTAATTCAAGATTACGGCTCTTCATCTTTAAAAGTTTTTGAATTTGCTGATATGTTTGGCCCTAATGGTGAGGTAATTAATTTAGCTTTAAAAGGTATTAAGTCTGCATTCAAAGGTAAAAAAGCTATGGGTGGAGAATCTTTTGCTGGAGAAAAATATACTAGACAATTAACAAACTCTATAGAAGCTTATTGGGGTGGTTATGGATCAAGAAGCGTTTTAGAAGATTCTACTAGGGTATTAACTTCTTTAGCAAACACAACTTACTTAGGCTTGGTTACTCTTGCTAACGTAGCTGATTTAGCACAGCCTTTTTATAAAAGTGGTTTTGGAGCATCAGCTAAAACACTACTTCAAAAGGGTACAGGTAAAAGTTTTGCTAAGATGAGCCACTTCCAATACGATAAAAGTTTTGAAAGAGAACTAGATACTTTATTAAAGTCTAGACCTGTAAGCGATCAACGGCTTGCTACAAGAGCTTCTGATTGGGTAAACAAAAGATTTTTCCAATTTGTTGGTCTAAAAACATTAAATAACGTATCAAGAAAGTTTGCTTATGATGTAGGAGTAAACAGAGCATTTGACATGGCTAAAAAATTTAGAGGTAATAAAAAACTTAGTAAGGTAATAATTACCGAATTAGAAGACATGGGATTAAATGTAAATGATTTAAGAAAAATAGCTAGATACTCTACTATTGAAGAAGCTTTTGATGAAAAAAATGCTAGAAGTGTTTTAGATATTGCAGGTAGAAAAGTAGCTGAGAGAGATGTTATAGTTCCTAACGTAGGTAACAGGCTTTTATTTACACAAACAAACAACAGCCCTGTTAGGGCTATGGGTCAATTTTTATCTTGGGCGCAAGCAAAATCTGCTGAAGTAAATGCGTTAACTAAAAGAATAGAAAATGGAGATACAGCAACACTTGTTAGGATGGCAGCAGTTACTCCTGTGTTAATTGGATGGGAACAGTTTAGACAGTGGGCTGGTAATGATGATTTTTATTACGATAGACCACAACAAACAGAAGGAAATGATTTTGTTAAAGACGTTGCAGATGGTCTACAAAGAACAGCTACTTATGCCCCTTGGTTTGTAGAATCTATATCTTCTATTGTTAAGTATAACACTGGACTAATAGACGGTAGACCTAGGTTTGACGCTGCTGAATCTGTAGCCCCTGCTCTAGCTTTTGTAGAAGAAATGGGTACTGGTCTTGTTAAAGCAGGACTTGATGCAAAAGCTGGCGATTGGGAAGGAGCAACAAAAGAAGTTATTGAAAGTGGAATTCTTCCTTTAGGTAAACAAGCTCTAAAAGGAATTAAAGGAGTTACAGGTAAAGATTTATTCTACGATGAGCCTGAAACAACAGAAGAAGAAGTATTACAGTTTAAAAAGGGTGGTGAAGTAGATATAGAACGAGCGGCATCAGAACCTGATGAACGTATAGATAAAATGACAGGTATGCCTTATGATCAACAGGCAGGTACAGCTTTTGTAGATGAAGAAGACCCTCTACGAAGAATGGGATTTGGTAAAGGAGGAGGTGTAGATCCTTTAAGGCGTTTAGGATTTGGACATGGTGGTAAAGTTTTAAATGTTTTACAAGATAGGAAAGTAAGTAATGGGTAGAAAATATGTAATTCAAAAAGGAGATACTCTAAGCGAAATAGCTCAGAAATTAAAAGTGGATATGGAGCAACTTGCTAAAGCAAATAATATAAAAAACAAAAGAAAAATATTTATTGGGCAAGAATTAAAACTACCTGATAGTAAATTACCCTTACCAGAGCAAGTTTCAAAAGCAATGACTGAAGCAAAAAAGTTTATGACAGGAAAAAAATCACCTGTTCCTGCTGTTCAAGCATACAATATGTTAGTTCCTACTAATATAAAACAATTTTTGTATGATCTTTCTGGTGGTCAAAAAGTTATTACTGAAAAAGATATTCGTAAAAACGAAATTCAAGCTCTTAAAAATTCTGTAGCTTCTGCTAAAAAAAGAGGCTCTAATGTAATAGAGTATGTAGATTATGGAACTGAGACTGAAGCAAATAAATATAAAGATGTTGGTGGGCAGATGAGCAATGTTAGTTTATTAGGTAAATTAACAGATCCAGCTTATTCAATGAAAACTTTTATAGGTCAAGGAGCTATAACAGAAAATCCTAAAGGGGAAACTATTGTTACTGATAGGTTTAACTATAATGATGCTGTAGATGGAACTTTTATGGATTATTTAAAAGATGCTAGAAGAGCAGGAAGAAGTATATATACTCAGATGAGAACTTTAGGAAGACACTACGGTAGTGGTCCTGGAGAAGGTAGTCCAGTAGTAATAAATTTAGGAAAATTATAGATGTATAAATATTTTACAAAAGAAGAACTAACCTGTAAACACTGTGAAGAGTATTCGATGTCTGATGAGTTTATGCAAAAGCTTGATCAACTTAGAGAAGACATGGGTTTTCCTTTTAAAATAACTAGTGCCTATAGATGTCCTGAACACCCCATAGAAGCTCGTAAGAAGTCTCCTGGCTCCCATTCTACAGGAAGAGCTGTAGATATAGGTGTACGTGGAAAAAACGCTTACAAGCTAATACAGGGAGCCATAGAGCTAGGTTTTACAGGTATAGGTGTAAATCAAAAAGGTTCTTCAACAAGGTTCATACATTTAGATGATATTGAAAATTCTGATGAAAGACCTAGACCTACGGTATGGAGCTACTAATGGTATTATATGCTGAATCGTTATTAATTATGTTGTATTCAATTTACTTAAAGCATCAAACTAAAGTAGGTTTAGATATACTACAGCTAGAAGAATTTAGATTGTTGTTTGAAGAGCAGCAAGAAGTTATTGCAAGCCTTTTAGAAGGAGAGATAAAAAATACTCCTAAATTAAAAACAGAGAAACAGACATGGCACTAGGAGTAGGAGCTATTGTTAAATCTGTAGCTGGCTTAGGACAGACTTGGCTAGAAGGTAAGGTTGCTAAGACTAAAGCTAAGGCAGAAGCTGAAGCAGCAGTCATGGTTAAACAAGCTGAGTCAGTAGCAGATTGGGAAACAGCTATGGCTAGATCGTCCCAACAGTCTTGGAAGGATGAGTGGTTAACAATATTATTCAGCATACCATTAGTATTAGCTTTTATACCTGCCACAGTTCCGTATGTCGAAGAGGGTTTTAGAGTATTACAAAATATGCCTGAGTGGTATCACTATGCTTTGAGTGTAATAGTAGCAGCATCATTTGGAGTTAGATCTGTCATAGGCATAATGAATAAAAAGAAATGATATTTGAATCCATTGCAGCGGTAACAGCAGCATTAAGTGCTGTGAATGGATTGATTGGTCAAGTCAAAGAATCTGGTGGGCATATAGGTTCTGTATTAGATAGAATGCAAGCCATCAATTCAGGTATGCAAAAATTAGAAATAGAAAAACGTGAGTCTTTAGTACAACCTTTAACACCACAGGAGGCTATGAAATTAGCTATGGCTAAAAGACAAATGGAAAGATTTCACGAAGAGCTAAGAAACATGGCAGTTCTTTCTAGAGATCATCAAAAATTTGTAGATGATTACTTTCAAGTAATGGCAGAGTCTAAAGCTCAACATGAAGCTTCAGTTAAAGCTGTCATAGAAAAACGTAAACAAAGAAAACAATTATTACACGATCTTTTTGTTTGGACTTCAGTAAGCGGTATAGGTTTAATAGTTGCTGGCATAATAATTGCATTAGTTATTGCAATATTTAAATGACTATAATGGCTTTTATGTTAGTTGTTATCATTAATGGTAACACATTAGAAAATGACGGATGGTATTTTAGAAATATTTATCGTTGTAATACATTTGCTCATGCAGTAGAACATGGCAATGTAAGCCAATACGATAGAAGAGATAGGCAGCATAATATCTCAGCATATTGTGTGCCTGTAAACGTACCTAAAACTACACAGTTTTGGGATTAACACTTAACTAAATGGAGGTAATAAGATCTACAAACTATGATGAAATTTATACTTGTAATTATTTTAAATTCTGTTCCGCAATCAATTCAAGTATTTAATGATAGAGAGGAGTGTTTTAATACTGCTTCTCTACTTCAACAAACAAAAAGGATAGAAAGCTATTGTGTTCCTTCAGGGGTAAATCCAATAGCAGAAGTACCTAAGCGAGAAATGATAGGATAATAAAATGCCAGCAAAGAAAAAGCCCAAGAAAAAATCTACTGTAAACAAAGCAGGAAATTATACTAAACCTACCATGAGAAAGAATTTGTTTAATAAAATTAAAGCGGGTTCTAAAGGAGGTAAGCCAGGTCAATGGTCTGCTCGTAAAGCTCAAATGCTTGCAAAGCAATACAAAGCTAAAGGTGGAGGATATAAGTAATGGGCTTAAAGAAGTCTCAAAAATCTTTAAAAGCTTGGACAAAACAGAAGTGGCGTACCAAGTCTGGTAAAAAATCTAGCGAAACTGGAGAGAGGTATCTTCCTGAAAAGGCAATAAAGTCTTTATCTTCTAAAGAGTACGCAGCTACTACAAAGAAGAAAAGGGAAGATACTGCTAAAGGTAAGCAGCATAGTAAACAGCCTAAAAAGATTGCAAAGAAAACTAGGAGGCACAGAAAAGTATGAGAGAAGATTATAAAAAAGGAGGCAAGTCTAAACGAGATCCTAGACTAGCTAGAGCAGGAGTGTCAGGGTTTAACAAACCTAAGCGTACTCCTAACCATCCTAAGAAGTCTCATATCGTAGTGGCTAAAGAAGGTGACAAGATTAAAACAATTCGTTTTGGTCAGAAGGGAGCTAAGACAGCAGGTAAACCTAAAGCAGGAGAGTCTGCTCGTATGAAAGCCAAGCGTAAAAGTTTCAAAGCAAGACACGCTAAGAACATTAAACGAGGTAAAATGAGTGCAGCTTATTGGGCTGATAAGGTAAAGTGGTAATATGGCTATGGAAGATTTTTTTAGTCTCACAGAACTTCCAGAGACTAGCGTACTAAAAACAAATGCAGATGTTGTTTCTTATATAGCAGAAGCTATAGGAGGATCAAAAGACTTAGAGTTGTCTAAAGAAATGCTTGAACTTCTTAATAAACATTCAGAAGTTGTTTTAGAAACAAGTCAAAAGATAATGTGTAAATCTAAAATGCATTTACAATCAGTTAAATGATTGAGCCTACATCTTCACCTGTACCTGTCGGTACATGGGCTAAACATAATAGCACAGAAGTTGTAAGGTATGATCGTAAACACGGAGAAGAACACAGACTTCAAACTGTTTTTAGAACTGTGTACTACGAGTTTGCAGATGGTAGAGTACATTTAAAAAATTACACATCGCAAAACTCTACAATAAACTTAACAGCTTAACTTACTTATAAAATATGTGATTGTTTATTACTACTGTTGGAGTAAGTTCACTAGCCCAATAAGGGTCTTCAATGTAGTTAGCATGATACCACAAAGATCCCTCAGTAATATCCATGTCATCAAAGTTAAGTAATCTAAAAGCTAACACTATACTATCCAACCACGTTTCAGAGTCAGTAGGTATGTCGTGCTTTCCGTCACAGTACCAGCTAAACTGACATCTATTTCTAGTCTCCCCTCCCTGATAAACTACCTCGCATATAGTATGTGGAAACATACCATGATCTCTTCTGTTTATAGTGACCTGGCCGACAGCAATACGTCCTGCTAGTGGTTGGTTACCTGCCTCAAAGTAAATATTTTTAGCTAGACAATGAGCTTCTTCTTCTTGATCAAAAGCTTCAGCAGTTGTACAAGTTGTAAAAAGCAGCGAAAATAATACGAAGAGCATGGCTAAATTATATTTAATATCTTTTTTCATTATAACTTTTAATCCATAAAGTAAAAAATAATAATATTAAAAAAGGTTGAACAACTACAAAAATTATAATATTTGCAAGTTCATATCCCCAACCTGTTACTTGTCCTATAACTTGTAAAACATAAACACAAAAATTAAAAATATCGTTTATCATTTTAAAGCTGTTAACTCTTGTTCTAAAGTTTTATGAAGGTTAAATAGTTTAGGTTCTAATTCTTTTAGAATTTTTTCTACGTAACAACTATCAGGATACTCGAATATTTCTGTTACTTTTTCTGCTGGTATCTTACTGTACTCTGTCATTAAGTTACCTTTACGATCTATAAATACTTTAAATGATATTATATTTCCTTCTTTCATACGAACTGCACCTTATCTATATTACCTCGTAGCCCAGCCTTCATGTACGTAGTAGCTCTACCTTCAAAAAAGTTTTGATGCTCTACTCCTAATACGTCATCAAGCCAGTTAAGAGGATTGTCTTTAACTTCGTAGTTAGGTTTTAATCCTAGCTGCAATAATCTTCTATCTGCTATGTACCTTATGTAGTCTTGCATTTCTTTCTTTGACAGACCTTCTATGTTACCCATCTCAAACACTAAGTCTAAGAATCTATCTTCAAGATCTACCATGTCTCTACATGCCTGATATATTTCTTTCTTAAAATCATCATTCCATATATCTAAATTTTCATGTACAAACTCTCTAAATAATTTAGTCATGGCTTCTACGTGAAGAGATTCATCTCGTATACTATAGGTAATAATCTGGCCCATTCCTTTCATGCGCCCGAAGCGTGGGAAGTTTAGTAGTATTATAAAGCTACTAAAAAGCTGTAACCCTTCTGTAAATGCTGAGTAAACTGCAAGTGCTTTAGCTATAGATTTTTTATCTCCTCTTGTAACCTTTACAGAATCTACATACTCATGCTTATCTGCCATAGCTTCGTACTCTGAGAATGCTTTATATTCTATTTCAGGCATACCTACTGTATCTAGCAGCAAACTGTAAGCGTGTTGGTGGATAGATTCCATGTTGTTGAATGCGCCCATCATCATACGAGCTTCTGGCTTTTTAAAGATACGCATGTATCTATCAACATAACCTGTACTAACATCTACGTCTGACTGAGTGAACAGCCTAAAGATTTGAGTCAGTAAGTTTTTCTCATGCTCTTCTAAATCTTGCCAATCCTTAACGTCATTATGTAATGGTACGTCTTCTGGAAACCAGTGCATTTGATTCTGTTGCACATAGTAGTCAAACATCCAGGGGTGATCAAAAGGTTTATAGTAATCTCTATTACTCATTAGGCTCATTTAGAATCTCCAATGTTGCGAGTTTTTCTTCTGCTGCTGCTAGTTGTTCTATAAGACCATCAACCGTATCTACTATAGATGGATGATCTGCTACGCCTACTGAAGATGTAAAGTAATTATTAATATCTACTTTATATTTTTTAATCTCGTATTTATATTTTAATTCAAGAGCTTCTTTTATTTTATTCATTTAAATATTCCTTGTATTTTTCTTGTAACCAATCATTGTATTTTTCACAGTAGACAGGGAAAGATATACGATCAGATATAACAGTATTATTTTCATCACAAGAGTCTAACCACATTCTAACACAAAAACTATGAAAGGTACTATTCACCTTCCTCTACCATTGATTCTCTCATAGCAAAGTAACTATCTTTCCAAAACCATTGTCCGTTTAATAATTCTTCGTATGTAACAAACTCTTTTGTTTCACTTATATAATACTTTGCATCCTTAACACTCATAGCATTCCCCCTAGTTTATTATTTATTTCCCATAGTAAATATATTACTATGCCTAAGCCTATAGCTAATATTGTATGATACCAAATCCATCTAACTTTATATATTCTTAACTCTAGCCTTCGTTCATCATCAGCTAGTTTATAATAGTCTAGCATGTCTTTAATCCGTTTTATTAAATCAAATATGTTATCCCTCACAACTAAGACACTCCACATCTTCTAAGTTTATTCTAGGTATTTTTAAATTAACATTCTCTGTAGATCTAGCAGCATCTGACCTCAAGTAATATAAAGACTTGAGCTTAGTAGCTCCAGCCCAATGTACGCTATTAACATAATCAAGATAAAGATCATGGACTTCCTGCGCTTCCGAAGCCTTTGGAGGACTAAAGAAAAGATTGACACTTTGACTTTGACAGATGTATTGTTGTCGTTGGTAGGCATGTTCTATCACCCATATCTGATTTATTTCTGGAGCAGTCTTAAATATTTCTTTTTCTTCTTCAGATAACTCTTTAAGATGCTGAATAGATCCCTCGTTAGCAGCAATATCCTTCCAAGTTTTTTCATTATTTATTCCTTTTTCCTCCAGAATTTCTTCAAGATATTTGTTTTTAACCTTGTAAGATCCTGTGAGAGTTTTGTGCGTATATACATTGGCCCTTGAAGGCTCAATCGAAGGAGAAGTTCCAGCGCATATAATACTGCTGCTGGCGTTAGGAGCAATAGCAAGAAGACATGAATGCCTAAGACCACTACCAGCCATGTCAGGAGATTCTCCACGTTCTTCAGCCAAGTACCTAGAAGCCTTTTCAGCTTGTTCTTTGATGTGTTTGAATGATCTGTTATTGAAACTACTGGCGTACATTCCCTCAAAGGGTAATCTAGAACGCTGTAGGTAAGAATGAAAGCCCATTGCACCAAGGCCGATTGCCCTTTCTCTATATGCACTATAAGCGGCTTTCGCAAAGCCTGTTTTATCTGGTTTAACATGAGGCATAAACTCCTGTAAAGTTAACGCTGCTGTTTCTGGCTCTTGTTCTACAGCGTTGTCTATAAAATGTTGTAATATATTATCAAGCATAGTAACTAGATCAGGAATAAAACTATAGTCATTTCTCCACTCATCAAAATATTCTAAGTTAACACTAGACAAACAACAAACGGCTGTTCGTTCTTCATCTGTAGGTAACGTAATTTCAGAACATAAATTACTTTGACATATTTTTAACCCCATATCTTTTTGTTGTTGGGGCATTTCCTCATTACATCTATCTAGATTTACTATATACGGTTCACCTGTCTCTGCTCTGGTGTGTATTAGTTGGAACCACAGATCTCGTGCGGAAACAATCCTGGTTGCAAGATTGGACTTAGGATCAACGAGTCTCCAATCGTCATCATCACGAACAGCAGACAAGAATTTGTCATTAATGGATACGCCATTATGCAGATTAAGGCACTTACGGTTAAGATCACCGCCAGTTGTTTTACGCATGTTGATGAACTCTTCAATTTCTGGGTGAGATATATCCATATATGCTGCATAAGAACCCCTCCTTGTGACTCCTTGATTAAAGGCTAACATCTGACTGTCTACGACATGCATGAATGGTATGCTGCCAGTAGACTCAGAGCCGTTACTAGTAGATACACCATTACTGCGAACGCTCCCCCAATAGCCACCGATACCTCCACCTGTGCTTGCCAGCCATATGTTCTCATCATAATGATCAGAAAGACCACGCCTTGAGTCAGGAACATAATTAAGAAAGCAAGAGATAGGTAGACCACGCTTGGTTCCTCCGTTAGATAAGATAGGAGTGCTAAACATGAACCAATTATCGCTTGAGTAATTATATAATCGCTGTGCAAGATCGAAATCAGTATGTCCTTTATAAGTTGCACTAAATACAGAGGCCCTTGCAAAAGCTTCTTGAGCATGACTTTCATCCTCCCATAAATATCTATCTTTTAAAGTTTCTTTAGAGAACTCGTTTAGGTTATCTTCTTTATTGTAATCAATCTGAATCCCCAAGTAATCCACTGTTCCAGTTTTTAATATCATCTAACCCTTCCTCTTCTCTTAATTGCGACTTTCTATAATTTTTAGTTTTAGCTTTATTTTTTGAATCTTTTCTCTTATTAAATTTTTTGGTTCTTTCAGCTTTTCTGTCCCAAGTCATCCTCATTCTCCGTCCAGTATTCTAAAAGTTTTGTTTCATACCAAGCTGCCTTACGTTGATCGTCAATAGGAGATCCTTTGTATCGCATTCTCCATCTGTATTTTAAAGAATTACCACGTAAGTAACCTACAAATTCATCAGGAGTAAGCATAGCTTCTATAGCTTCTATGCATTCTACTGCGCCTTGATTATAGTGTTCTGGATTATTTATGTTATCTACCATAGCACTATTAATAAGTTTAGAATAAGTTTTACCAAGAGTAGATGGGCCTTGTTTAACAGCATCTTCATGTCTTCTAGCATTCATATCATTCCACTCTTGAGGTGTTGCGTCATCTATACTCATTGCATCTCCAAATTAATTTTATCATTACGTTTTTTAAAGTCTTCAGATTCTTTAGATTCTGAATCAATCCAAGCATTAGGTATTGATTCTTCACTAAACCATCTAAATCCGTTTGTTCCTGCCCACTCAGCATGGGATCTCTTAGTACCATCTTTTCTACGTTTAGCTCCAGGCATAGGAGCAGAAGGATTAGCAAAAAGAAATACTAGTTCCATGTTTTTAGGTAAGTGTTTTTTAACCCAGATGTATTTATTATATTCTTGAAAGTCCCAGAACCTACCTTTAGATTCTAACAATATAGTCTTTCTTCCTATCTTCCTAACAAAGTCAGGTTCGTAAGTGTGTTCTATTACGTAGGATATTTTGTCTCCATGATGATGCCAATCTTTTAATATTGATTCATGTAACACAGCTTCCCATATAGAGTCATACTTATGATTGTTAGGGGCTACAATCTTTTTAGGTCTAGGTACTCTTGGTTTTCGCTTACCACTAACAGCTTTTTTCTTAGTACTAATTGTATCGCTCTCTTGTGCTATTAACAAAATCTTCTAGGTCTTTGACTGTAATAGATTCTATATCTTTTCCTAGGTTGTAAAGTTTCTTTATACATTTCCTTGCCCATTTAAGAGTGTAAAAGCTCAGTCGTATTTGACCATAGGCGTAGAAATGTTTTGCACTAGGTAGTAACTGTTTTATATTCTTAATAGAAACCTTTTCCTGTTCTTCTTCAGGTACTTGAGTCTTTACCCATTCTATTAAAATATTTTCAGAGTGTCTGTTTATTCTTTTCATTATCTTAGTATTCATGTTAGTTCTAATACCTTGGGTTGTGATGCTACTCTGGTGAAATACTTCAAGCCATGAGCGTACTTAAACACTCTTAGACCATGACCGTTATTAGCATCAGACCAGCATTCGTTTTTGAATGAGCAGTATACACAGGAGGGAGGTAAAATTTCATTACCTTTTTTACCTTCAGGTATAGGAGTATAACATTTCTCTGGAGGTGTGTCAAGATCTAAAGCTTGTTTTAAGTTATTTATTTTATTAACTGGATTAGGTTTTGATAATTTACCAGGCCTAAATAAAGCAAGTTCACCTGACTCTTTGTTGATCGCTAAGAAGCCACCATCAGATGTACCTTCAGCCGCTTCATAACCTGCAAGCTGTGCCATGTATCCGAAGGTATCGTTCTGAGCTAGAGTCCCTTCAGAGAACTTCTTGAACGCAAAGTTAGATGCAGTTTTTATATCAATAACTTCACCATTTATTTTACAGTCCATATGCCCCTTGATACCGTCAACCTCTACTTCTTTCTGCTCATCAGTTACTTTATGTCCTGAAGCTTTTACTAGTAAGAGTAGTAGCTCCTCTAGTAGATGACCATAAAGAAATTTTATTCTTGTTATCGCATTAAGTTTAACAGTATCTTCTTGCCTAGCTTCGTACCACAACTGCCTAGCAGGTCTACCGATATTACTTATGCGTAATCCTTTACGTTGTTTCCTAGGTTGTGACCATTGAAGCAACGCATCCTGTAGGTTACTTGCGAAGTCTTCTACAAGATTAGGATCTATCTCCTCTTCTCTTTCAATGAAGGCGTAAATATCCTCTACCAAATAATCTAAGTCTTTCATTTGTTTTCCTTTAAATAGTTTATTGCTCTTTTTAAAATGTCAATGTTGTCATCAAAACCACCTAAAGCTCTGTTACATTTGTGACATAACCATCCTCTAAAAGATTCTGTTTCGTGACAATGGTCTAAAACCCAAGAACCATTTCTTGTATTGCCTTTACCTTTAACATCTTCTTCTGAGCCAAGGCATATTGGACAAGCATAATTTTTTGAAGGAGGAGAATGTACAGATTTTAAATACTCTCTGACTTTACTTAAATCATTATTACATTTTCTGCATTCTGGTCTTAAATAAGTGCCTCCTGAATGTGGACTAAAACTACTTAAAGGTAAAAGAGTATTACATTTATTACATTTTTTTTCTCCATTACCTAAATCAGAATGGTCATCATCAAACATTTCAAATTGTTCAACTTCTTTCACCACTCTCCACACCCCTCTGTATCACAGTTAGGCCAATTACGACATCCTAAATGCTCCTCTTCGTTGTAAGCATCTTCATCTTTGAAAGTATGTAGTTTAGAAACCACCTTTTTATTGTAACATAATTTTCCGTCAGTTAATGCTAACCAAGCTCCTGTTTCATTGTCAGTGTTATGTCCTAGATTAAATCTATCGTGGAAAAAACATATATCTAACTCATCTGGATCAACATTTATCCAAAGCGTTTTCTTTTTCTCATTAAATAAAATACTACAGGGTTCATATTGAATATCTGAACCATCTTTAAATTTAACATAAAAACCACCACCATTTTCGTTTGAGTCATTAACTATACTATCTATCTGTATTTTATCAGTGAGTCTCTGCCCAATTACTTCCGACATTATATTCTCCATCAAGAGGACAATTCAAATTAAAGTATTCACCAGCTTCTCTAATAGCTTTAACACCAAGCATACCTACTTCATCAGCTATACTACTCTCCACTTCTACCTGCCATTCATCGTGTACATTACAGACAAAGTGTGCATCCATGTCTTCGATGTACTCATTGAATATCACCAGAGCTTTCTTCATAACGATAGCCCCTGCTCCCTGTAGCAAAGTGTTGAGCGCAGAATGTTCAGACCTGACAAAGAGTTTCCTACCGTCTAACCCTTTGAGGTAGCCTCTTGAAGCTGCTCTTGATACTTTGTTTTTAAGATCTGTAAATGATGGTAGATTATCGAAGAATGATTTTCTAAGTCTACTACCAACTTCTCTACCGCCTCCAGAAACAGTCCCAAGTTTTTCATCTCCTGCTCCGTATAAGAGGGCATAGATGAAAGTCTTAGCCTGAGATCTTGATTCAAGTCCTGCAAGCTTTTGATTAGTTGTGTGAATGTCACCGTTGATGATTTCATTTGTATACTCCTTGTCTTCCATATAATGTGCAAGCATCCTTAGTTCTAGGCCACTAGCATCTATACCTACAAGACTGTATCCACTAGGAACAGACCAACACCTACGACACTCAGCACCGTATGGAGAACTTAAACTAGGAACCTGTGCCATGTTAGGTTCACGGTGAGTCATGCGTCCTGTGATAGTACCATTAGGTATTACAAAGCCATGAACTCTGGAGTCATCCTTGATTGCCTCAAGCCAGGATTTTATCTGTGCTTCTCTCTTCTGGTACATCAAGAAGTCTTTGATAAGTTCTGCTTGTGGTATGTCAGTTATTTGAGATAAGGTCTTCTCGTTTACAACTGGCCTACCATTCACAGTAAACTCTTCAGGCTTCCAACCAAACTCTAAAAGATATTCTCCTATCTGTTTACGTGATCCAATGTTGAAGTCCACAACAGTAGACCTTGTAGTTTTAAAGTTGCAAGGATCAGAAAGATATTCATACTCTTCATCAGAGAGTCTAACTCCCTTACCACTAGGATTATCCCAAGCTCCTTGCTTAGATACCTCGCCATTCTTCTTTTCCTTACGAAAGATTAACCTCTCATCTATCTTAGGTTTGAATACTTTTGCTACCTCTGATTCTGTCTCACACATCTTCTCACGCATCTGTGCTAAAAGCATGTTAGCTTTGTATTCATCGAAGTAAAAGCCGTGTTGCTCTTGATCCTTGAGGATCTTTGCTGTTTCTAATTCAAGTCTCATAGAATCTCTTGAGAATCCAGCACCTTCTTTCTGTAAAGCTTTGTACACTTTAACATTCAAAGCAACATCACGTTTACAGTAGTCTAGCATCCTCTCAGAGAATTTATCGAAGTCTTCAAACTCAATCTTAGAATACCCTAACTTACCTCCCCATACTGCAAGGCTATGTCCTCCTTCACGTACAGGATTAAATAGTCTAGAGAATACTAAGGTATCTATGATCTCTTGATCACCAAGTTTAAAAGAAGTTAACTTCTCCAATACAGGAATATCAAATCCGATTATGTTATGACCTGATAGTTGCGTAGCTCTATTCAGAAGCTGCACACCTCGTTCTATTTTATCAGGGCCAAAGCTCCAGACTTGTCCTGTCTCTATTTCTTGAGCAACTAAACACCAGATGACAGACGATTCTAGTCCATCAGTTTCTATATCAAATAATATTTTCATTCAAACGCTAAGTCCTGGTCTGTTTCAAAGTTTATATCAGTATCATCTACCTCATTTAATCTACCAGTTTCCTTATCGTAGAAAAGATAAGTAGCTATACCAACGTCACCAGTGTATCTAGATTTAAGAATCCTTACACGAGTAGTCGATGCAGTCTTAGGATCGTCAGCCTGAGAGTTTCTCTCCAATGTGATAACACAATCGGATAGCTGACTGATACTTTGACTGCCTCTAAGATGGCTCAGATCAGTCTCTACGCCTTTCTCATGGCCTTTATTGCCATCTATCCTACGTAGATGCGACACTAGTATAAGACCCGCTCCTGTCTCCTCTGCGAGGCTCCTAAGCCGTGTCATAATAGAGTCTATTGATCTTCTTTCATCCCCTTCTAAGGTAGCTGATACCATCATATGCAGGTGATCTAACACAACCCACTTACATTCGCATCCAACTATCATATAACGAAGCTTACTAAAGATACCATCGATGTCATTAGACCCGAAGTGTGCGTGTATCCAAACCCTGTCATTGTTATCATTGTCAACGAACATATCATCAAACATTATCTCCAACTCTTCTTTGGAGTAACCTTCTCTGACGCTATCAATGTGGAGCCTAGCGTTAGCTTCAATACTAAGTATACCGTCAACAGTCCTAGTCCAATCTTCTTCAAGGGCTACGATGCCTACGTTATCTTCAGTATTTTTTATAAGCCAGTGTTCCAGTTCTCTAGTTACGCTAGTCTTACCTAGACCAGTACCACCTGCTAGGGTTATTAGCTCACCCTGCCTCAAGCCTTCTAGCTTCCTGTTAAGACCTTCCCAAGGATAGGGAATAGATTTCTTCTTGGTTCTGTTGTGAAACTTATCTCTGTTTTCACTGACGTTAAGCACTCCACTTGGCGTATATGTTTTAGCATTCCACCAAGCGTTCACGTAAGAACCGTGTTGATTGTTACGCAGCATATCATTGGCATCTTTATGTCCATCAGGCATCACCATTATCTTAGCCTTGTTAGGCTTCAATAATCTGGCTACCTTCTTAGCTGCTTCTTGACCAGGTTTATCAGCATCAAAGCAGATTATGATGTTGTCAAACTTTTCTAGAAATTCTATCTGGTTTTTAACATCTTTCTCTGCACCTGCTGCACCATTCTTTACAGATACTACGGGCCACTTAGAACCTAGCAGTTCATAAGCAGCCATAGCATCACACTCACCCTCCGTAATTGTTATGTACTTTCCACCCTTATCACCTACAATCTGCTGTCCAAACAAGCCACAGTCAGTTATGTTTCCAGAGGCTAAGAAGCCTTTGCCTTCTACAACTCTGGTCTTGTATGCAACTTCTTCTGAACCATTGAAGTAGGGATAGAAGTGTCTAGTTGTTTCACCGTTAGAGTTCTTTGTAGATCTTACTCCATACTTTTTACAAGTATTAACAGAGATAGATCTGTCCGACAGAGCATTTATTTCTCCTTGATTTATTGTTACGTTGTCCTTTACAAGCCTTGGTTTAGCTTCCATGTTACCCTCAGTATATCCTTTAATGTAGTCACCACATGAGAAGCACTTAGCACTCCCATCCTCGTTAACAGCAAGGCATCCCTTGTGTCCACAGGAGGGGCAGTCCCTATGAGTCTCTACAAAAGCCATAAGCTATGTCTCCACGTTTTCTTCCTCGATCAATGCATCATCTGAAAGGTTAGCTTTAATTACAGAATTGTAATGAGCTTGTGCTGCTTTGTAATGATTGGTAGTAATCTCTGCTGTACGCAATTCATTCTGCTGCAACTGAGCTAACAGCATAAAAGCTTGCTGGCCTTCAGGATTTAGCTTGGATACATCGTAATCCTTTTCCTCACTACGATATACTGCCGCTGGTTTTTGAACTTCTTCAGTCATATTATCTCCTTAAAATGCTAGTGCTACGTCACCAGAAGGGCTGTACTCTTCTAGTTCCAGGATTTGAACAGCTTCTAAAACCGCTCTCTT
>TARA_R100000655_G_scaffold13520_2_pt1 | contig 25865 bp, 29 predicted proteins | sample TARA_R100000655 | Tara Oceans TARA_R100000655 (sample SAMEA2622497) | marine metagenome | biome: marine biome (ENVO:00000447); feature: deep chlorophyll maximum layer (ENVO:xxxxxxxx); material: "saline water (ENVO:00002010), including plankton (ENVO:xxxxxxxx)" | depth 90 m
GCTCCTCAGCAGAATGTTATGGGGGCTTGACCCTCGTTACTAGAGTGTGTATGTCTTTGCATCCGATCTATTTCACGGAACACATTTTTCTCTCGCCTGTCAATATCCCCCAATATTTTGCCCAATGATCTTTACACAACTATAAGTCTAGTTATCTTTTCGACGAGTACACCTAAAAGCTATCCAGCTTCCTAGTATACCTATTTATCATCAGGCAATTCTCTCCTAACTGGCTTACATATACACACATTATATGAACATTTAGCACATTCATTGCCAGTAATCTTAATATCTAGTTCTGCTATAACATGTCCTGGAAATTGTAATATATTTGATAAAGCTATCTTAGCTATATCCTGATTTTCTGCATTAACATTAATATAAAATGATACAAAGGCTGTATATTCTTTAATCTCTCGCATAGAATCTCCTTTAAACTTTGGGGTGACTCACAGTTACATTGCTCCTAGGCTTGAGTGGTCTTCTGGGCCACCCCCGTGCACATAACCATTCCTGTCTGACATTATTCCGCCTTTACGATACGGTGCCTTACAGTTAGGCTAAGATTAATATGATGAATATGGGCTACTTGCAGCTCCTCAGTTGCTTTCACCCATATCCCCCTATGGAATACTATCCTCCAGTCTTATCTGACTCAACAGCTGCGATATAATCACCATCTTGCACAACATATGAACCATCTTTCTGGACAGCTTGAGTATCATCACCACTTCTAACAGTGATAGAAGCTCTTGCTGATATTTCCATATGAGTTCTTAGTTGATCAAGTGTATTAACAGTTGTCCTGTTAAGTTCTATAGGCACAAAGTTTGCACCTCTTAAGTACTGAATAGTAAAGACATTATTATCTGCCATCTGTTTTCTCCTTTACGGTCGTTACGACATTAGGGGTTATTTGTTTACGTACGTATTTATCACACTCCAATAAGCATAAATCGATTCCACATTGTTCTATATCCGTCTCCGCTACTATCTCTGCATATCTATCAAGACCTTTATCGGTCATAATAAGCCTGGTTATTTCAGCCAACAATTCCATAGGTTCTCCTTATTTTACATTATTACCAACCTGTTTTAATTCTAACAGATCGATACTTGTTTTATTGACATCACTAAATTTAGGTGCTACTAAGTTATAACATGAAGTATAACACGGAGTCTCTATTTTTATGAAAATCCTATTAAATCCCACGAAATAACGAATATTATAGTTGCCCCTTACATCGGCTAGGGTAACCTTGTTTCTTACCAAAAATGATAGTATTACGGGCATTTTAGGTATATCTGGCATAGATTTGGTCATCCAACCTTTATGATTATGACCTTCTTCACATATATTTATATCTTTATTCATTACTACCTCCATTTAATAAATTATGTGAGGATAGTGTTCCTGTCCTTTATTGACATCAAAAGCTGGTTCTTTTTGCTTTCTTGAGGAAATACATAACTATCATGGAACTTTTACATCATTTAGTCTGACAGGTCAGCCCGCCTGATAACCATACATTAAATGTTATATATCCCACTACCCTCACGACCTTTGTGTTGCTAATTCAATTCATAGTGTTAGGTATAAGTTTATTATATATACTCACGTGTACACAGGCAGATATTGTATTGCTATACGAATGGATAAGGAGGACATATCTACCCGCTATACACGCTGTATACTACCAATAATAAAGAATTAAAGGTAGAAAAAGGGGAAATTAATCCCCTTAATTGTTACCGAGTAGCACCTCTCACTTCAGCTGCTAACTTGTCGAAGCTAGCACTCATCTTGTTGAGAGCTTGAGCTATTGGATCAACTGTAGGTGCAGCTGGTTGTGCTGCTTGTTGTCCTAGTGCCTGTTGTAGCATTGGTAGTAAGCCAGCGCTTTGGTTAGCGTTGTTGACTTGTAGACTTTGGATAGCATCATTGATAGTTCTATCTATCTGCCAGGGTGCGACACCATTCCTACGTGTAGCATTCTGTTTGCACAGTGAGCTCAGTGCCATAGCTACGCCTACCTTAGGCAGTAGTTCAATCAACTTTTCAGTGTCCATTGATGTGATATTACTTATTCCATTTACCATTTTGACTCCTTCTTTTTATTCTTATTTAACTCAAAAAACTTAAATCAAATTTAACTAAATTTACGTAAGTAAAAACCCTCTAGTAGGGGGGTACCCTCCTCTAAAAGACCGAGCATCAAAATGGCTCAATTTTTAAAACCTCTTTCGTTTTCAAAGTAATATCGTTATATTTACCATTAGCTATGGCTAAGAAATTTAAATACTCATTAACATTGGAATATAGCCCTGAGGAGGATCAGTTGGAGTACATTGAAGAGAGGATAGATAAGCTAGATGAAGAAGCGCAGCGTATTCAAATTGAAGATTTAACTTTAGAAGATTTATTAATTTATTTAGAGGACAATGAAGATAACGTAGCTATAGCTTAGCTATAGAGACGCATACTAACGTATGCTGAATATATAGCTATAATTACTGCTATATATATAGCTATAGATATAAAATAAGAATATTTAAGAATTATGCAAGACTTTTTTTTATGAGATATTATAAAGTTAACAAAATAAGACATAGGGTCTTTGATCCACAGGATAAGATTACATTACCTAATGGTTCTGTAATTAGAGCTGATTGGAGAAAAGGACACGTAGGCGATTGGGTGCGAGCAGATGACGATTGTGTGATACAGATATTACGAAGAGGTCAGATGCTCAAGGCTAAAGGTAAGAATAAGGTCAGAGAGTACGTAGGAACGTGCACAGGGACTTTCCCTGTTTCCAAGACAGTTAAGATGGATACTTCCAGGAGAGTTAACATATATTCCTTCGGAGGTAATAAGAAAGCCGATGATATTCTTTTAGACAGAGCCCGCCTTACTAAGCATGAGCATCTCTTCGTAATGTATATACAGAAAGGCCTAGCGCCTAAAGATGCATATTTAAAAGCATATCCTACTAAGAATACTAGGTATGCAGAGCAGAAATCTGGACAATTAATAAGAACAGAAAGGATAAGTAGTGCTATGAAGAAAGATTTAGAACCTGTATGTGAAGAACTTGAGATTAATCCAAAGGTTGTGCTTAGTGGCATAAAGACAGAAGCATTTGGAGCAGACAAGGCAGATACAAGGCTTAAAGCGTTATTTAAGTTATCTGATATATTAGATTTAGAGGATAAGCATAAAGTGTCTGTTACGCAAGTAGCTGTAGGTGCATTTAAAGGATTTAGTGAAGAGCATTTAGAAGCAGTCAAGCCTAAAGAGATAGAAAATGAATAAAGTAGAAGATAATTTATTAGATGATTGGACAGCTGACAATGACTTTTTTGCAGCTGAGAGTACTAGTGGAGACAGCGTTACACAGTCAGATAAAGCTACTGCAGATGTGCATAATGCTTTAATGAACATGGGCCTCTTCCCTGTAGTTGGGAATATGGCTGATATAACAGATGCTATACTATATGCTGCAGAGGGTGAGTTTGGAGAAGCTGGAATGTCTGCATTGGCATCAGTACCCTTTTTAGGACAATTTGCTACTGGTCAAAAGATATTAAAAAAAGCTAAGGATGCAGGAGAGGAGATAGTTACTGTCTATAGAGGAGTGAATAAGTGGTATCCTGGTAAAATGGTAAAAGATGGTAAGTTCGTTAGTGGAGCTAAGAGGATAGGCCGTCATTTTAAACCTAAAGAGGACATGTTAGCTAAGGATGTATTATATACTACTACCGACAAGAAGGCAGCAGAGTCTTATGCACATAACTTATTGAGTGGTTCTGGTAGGAAGCAAGTATGGGGATTAGATGAAAATAGTATAGTTCTTGAGTTTCAGATACCTAAAAAGGTATTTGATAAGGATGTTAAGGATTATATGGGGGGAAAGAGCCTAGAACAGGTTAAAGATAAGGGTATTGCTGTATTTGGAGGAGGCTTACCTGAAGAGTATCTAGTAAAAGTGCATAAATACGGAGATAAGGCTAAGTAATTGGACCCTAAAGACTTATACATAAGCATGGTTAGTTTAGTAAAGAATGGTCGTGCAAGTAAAAAAGTATACAATGAAAGGTATGATGAGTGTAATAAATGCGATAGGCTCACTTTTGGAAAGCGTTGCTTAGAGTGTGGATGCTATATGCAAATTAAAGCAAAAATTAAATCAGTTAAATGCCCATTAGGGAAATGGTAAATGGCCAATATAAACCTTCACAATGTTTCTAAAGAAGAAGAAGCATTAATAATAGCAAAGAATGATCTAGTAGCATTTGGTAAATTATTCCTACCAGATGATTTTATGCGTAGTGAATCTCCATTTTTCCATTATGAGGTATGTGATGCATTAAATGACTTAGAGGCTAAGCAGTTAGCTGTAATACTTCCAAGGGGTCATGGTAAGACAGTATTGACTAAATGTAGTATATTGCATGACTTTGTATTTGCAGAGGGGCCTCTTTTTTATGGATGGGTAGCTGCATCTAGTAAAATATCAGTTCCAAACCTAGATTATGTAAAATATCATTTGGAATATAATGAGAAGTTTTTGTATTATTTCGGAAATCTAAAAGGAAGGAAGTGGACTGAAGATGATATCGAATTACAAAATGGCTGTAAACTCATTAGCAAGTCGAACTTGTCAGGTATTAGAGGGGGCGCTAAACTCCACAAAAGGTACGATCTTATTATCCTTGACGACTTTGAGGATGAAAATAATACCGTTACACCGGAGTCTAGGGCTAAAATTTCTAATCTTGTTACTGCTGTTGTATTCCCTGCTCTTGAGCCTGGCACTGGTCGCCTTAGGATCAATGGCACTCCTGTTCATTACGATGCTTTTATTACCAACATACTTGCTGGACATGAAAAAGCTAAAGCAAATAATGAAGACTTTAGCTGGAAAGTTATTACTTATAAAGCGATAATGCCTGATGGGACTCCTCTCTGGCCATCTTGGTTCGGAGAGAAGGAGATGGAAAGAAAAAAGAAGTTTTATACAGACTCTGGGCAACCTCAAAAATTCTATCAAGAATATATGATGGAAGTTCAAAGCTCGGAAAATTCTATATTTACTAGAGATCATATAAGATATTGGGATGGGAATTTTAATTATGAAGAAGAAACTGGTATATCATACATTACAACTAAAGAACAAGGTCAAATCCCTGTTAATGTATTCGCAGGTGTTGACCCCGCTACGGATTCTGTTCGTAGGGATAGTGATTTTAGCGTTATTTGCTTCGTGGCTATCGATGCTAATAATAACCTTTACGTACTTGATTATCTTCGCAAGCGTTCATTGCCTGTACTCGGCATTCCTGGAGAATCTAAGAAAGGTATTGTAGATTATATGTTTCAATACAATAACATATATCACCCTAATTTATTTTGCATAGAAGATACTACAATGTCTAAGCCTGTATTCCAATCTTTAGTCTCAGAAATGAGAAGGAGAAATGATTTTACAGTAAAATACACAGCAGAAAAGCCAGGCAATAGAATGAGTAAAAGAGATAGAATACAAGAAATATTGGCTCAAAGATTTGCTATACGGAGTGTATTTATAAAGAAAGAGCATTATGATTTACATCATGAAATTATTACATTTGGCCCAAGAATGGGTCATGATGATACAATAGATGCACTAGCATATGCATGTAAATATGCTCATCCACCAAAGGGATTAAATAAGGATAAAAGTGGTAATTATAGAAAGAATACCCCTAAAGCAAAAAATTGGGTTGTTGCATAGTATAATTAATATTATTATATTTAGATGAAAAATTTTATAGAAAAGGAGTTATTATGCCAAATGTAGGCGGTAAAAAATTTCCATATACAGCAGCAGGTATGAGAGCTGCAAGGAATTACAGAAAAAGTAGGAGGGGTCCTTCGATGGGTTCTCCAAGAATGGCTGGCGGAATGTCTAGACCAGGAGCTCCAATGAGGGGTGGAATGTCTAGACCAAACTCTAGAAGACCTGGAAGAGCAGGAAGACCTATGAGACCAGTCAAAAGAAGAGGTGGTTATTAAAAAGGGTTATCATATATGACCACACTCTGGAAAACCTCATCCAGTTGGACAGAGGCATAAAAGTGCTCCTAAAGGAGCTACTCATTGGCGAAAGAGTGAATGGCGTATTGGTAATACAAAATACAAACAAGGGATATAATGCCTAAACTAAAAGATGTCGATAGAGTTCATCAAATATATGAACTAGTATCAAATTATACTCGGAATCAATGGGAATATGTAAATCAAAAAGGGTTTGATTTTTCTAACGATAATCAACTTTCTGAACAAGAAAGAATAGCATTAGAAGAACAAGGAATGCCTACTTTTACAATCAACAGGATAATGCCTGTGGTTGAAATGCTTAATTTTTATGCGACAGCTCAGAATCCTAGATGGCAAGCTATTGCTGTTGAAGGAAGTGATGTAGATACTGCAGCTGTATTTTCTGATATAGCAGATTATATATGGGACTTATCTGATGGTAGTTCTATGTATGCAAATTGCGTAAATGATTCTATTACAAAGTCTATCGGGTATATGATGGTAGATGTAGATGCGAATAGTGATAATGGCATGGGGGATGTAGTTTTAAAGCAACCAGAGCCATTTGATGTATATGTTGATCCCAAGTCAAGAGATATTTTATTTAAAGATGCAGCATTTATTTTAATACGGAAAGTATTGCCTAAGGAGCATATAAAAAATATGTTCCCTCAATATACATCTAAAATCAAAGCAGCTAATAGCAATATAAATGCAGAGGTTAATTTAACAGAGAAGTCAACGGATGCATATCAAAAAGATTTCTCTTATAAAGATATAGACGAAGCAGAGAGCATTAATGGATATACTGGAGAGAATGATGAGTTAATTGAGTATTTTGAGTTGTATGAAAAAGTAAGAGTAGCTCACATTAATGTATTTTACAGGAAACCTCCTGATAAGAAAACAATTTCTCAGATTAAAAAAATAGTAGAAGCTGAAATACAACAGCGACAAGAAGAAATGGCTGTTGAGTTAAAAGAAACTACGTTGCAAATGCAACAAGCTCTTCAATCTGGAGCAATGATTCAAGAAAGATATGATTTAGAGCTTAAGAATCTTCAACAAGAAATGTCTGGTCAAATAGAACAAATGTATAATCAGATGTTTAGTAAGATGATTGAAGATGCTACTGTGATAGAAAATACTATAGTTAGCGAGAAAGAATTTAAAATATTGATGAAAGATAAAAAGTTCTCTGATTATGTGGTAGATAGTGTGAAATTTTATGCTCCACGGATTAGGCAGATTACTGTAGTTGGGGATAAGAAGTTATCAGAGAAAGTATTACCTCAATCTATTACAGAGTATCCAATAGTTCCATTTCATTACAAATGGACAGGTACTCCTTATCCAGTAAGTGCAGTATCTCCTTTAATAGGAAAGCAAAGAGAGATAAATAAATCTCATCAAATTATGGTGCACAATGCTTCTTTAGGATCCTCATTGAGATGGATGTATGAAGAAGGAAGTGTTGATACAGATTATTGGGAGAGATATGCAAGCTCCCCTGGAGCATTGTTGCCTATTAGACCTGGCGCAGCTCCTCCTACCCCTGTTCAGCCAGCTCCATTATCAAATGCATTCTTTACAATTGTACAAGAAGGAAAAGGTGACATGGAGTACCTGGCTGGCATATACTCATCCATGCAGGGCGATACGCAACAACAGCATGAAACATTCAGGGGAATGCTTGCACTCGATGAATATGGAACAAGAAGAATTAAGCAATGGTTAAATAATTCATTAGAACCAGCATTAAGACAACTTGGTAGAGTAGTTAAACAATACTCTCAAGCTATCTATACTGCACATAAAGTATTTAGAATCGTTCAACCAAATGCAATACAGGATCAGAAAGATGTAGAAATAAATGTTCCTATTTACAATGACTTGGGAGAGGCGATTGGAAAGTTTAATGATTATTCTGCTGCTAAGTTTGATGTAAGAATAGTTTCTGGTTCTACACTACCTGTCAATAGATGGGCATATATAGCAGAATTAAAAGAGTTGATGCAAATGGGAGTTATAGATGATATAGCCTTATTAGCTGAAACAGATTTAAAGAACAAGGAGAATATAATTAAAAGAAAGAGTTTATATTCACAGTTACAAGGTCAGGTTTCTTCTATGGAACAGCAGTTGAAGGAACAGTCTGGAACAATAGAGACTCTTGAAAGACAACTTGTTCAAGCAGGAATTAAAGGAAAGGTAATGGCAGCTGAGGTTGAAATTAGTAAAAGAAAAGAGCAGGCTAAAACAGGCATCGCTAAAGACCAGCTCACAACTGAAGCTAAGCATAAATTATTACAACAATCTATGGCTCAAAATGTAGATAATGCAAATCAAAGAATGGGCATGGAAATGGATAAAGTAATAAATGACTTGCAAAATAGCAAGACTGAAGATTAAATTACCTATTAGATTTTTCACTTAACAAAGGAAAAACAAATGAATGAACAAAAACCAGTCGAAAGTAACCCAGAACAGCAAGCTGCTGAAGATGCTGTGTTTGGCTCTGGAGACTTTTTTGACAAACTAGAAAGTGGAGTGAATGGAATGGTTTCCGATGGAAGTCAGGCAGAAGCTCCTGCCACAGAAGCAACCCATGAAGATGGTGGCACCGAACAGGTAACCCACAACACATCGCAAAATGGCTCTACGGTGGATTGGGATAATGAGAACAACCCTTATATGAAGCGTTATAAAGATTCAAGCAGAGAGGCAGTAAAAATGTCTCAACAGCTTAGAACCCTACAACCTTTCATACCAGTTCTCGAAGCGATGAAAAGAGACAGTGGTTTAGTTGACCATGTCAGAGACTACCTTAAAGAAGGTGGGGCTCCTTCTAAGAGTATTCAACAAAAACTTAAGCTAGATGAGGATTTTATCTTTGATGCCAATGATGCAGTACAAGATCCTGATTCTGATTCAGCTAAAGTAATGAATGCTCAGATAGATAATGTTGTTCAATCTCGTGTTGGAGATATTCTCAAGAAAGAGAAGATGAATGCAGCAAAAACTCAGCAACAACTTGCTCAAAGAAGACAAGAAGTTGAGTTTAGAAAGAAACATAATATGTCTGATGAAGACTATAAAAAAATGGTTCAAGCTGCTAAAAATCATAAGTTATCGATTGAGGATATTTACTACATCTTGAATAAGGACAAAGCTGCTCAAAATGTAGCTAATTCTACAAAGAAGGATATGCTTAGCCAGATGAAGAATGTCAGAGACATACCGACTAGTGCCAGTGACTCTAATAATCAAGACCCAGGTACTAAACCAGAGGACAAATTGTTTGAAGGTATACTAGGGCTTGATAATGATGTAGACAACCTGTTCGGGTAGAGATTCTTTTTTAGAAAGACTGTCCCCGAACATTCACAAACCCTACTTGAAGGCGCAGGGAGCGTAGTTGATAGAGGGTTAAAAGGAGACGGTCAAAATGGCTCAAGATTATTTAAGCGTTATTACGCCTAATACTGATCTTACAGTTGCCGATGTTGATGGACTAGGTCCAGGCACGAGTACGAGCTTAGATACTGGTGATCTAAGACGAAAGTATAACTTTGGCGACCGATTTTCAGAGTTAGCGATAGCGCAGGATCCATTCTTCAGATTTCTTTCAGCAGTATCAAAGAAGCCTGTAGATGATCCACAATTCAAATGGGCGGAAAAGCGCCCTTCATTCCATAAAAGATATGCATATTGCATAGGACATTATGTTAGTGGAGTTTTAGATCCGCATGATTCAGAAATAGATAAGTCAGATGGTTCTGGAGCATCAACTGCTGCTGGAGATATTGTCGAGTTAGCATTTGCTACCGATTGGAAATCTGGTGGAAATCAGCAAAACGTATATGGACAATCTGGTATTGCAATAGGTGCAACTGGTACAAGACCTGATTTTTTCTTGCCAGGACAGCTTGTTAAAATACCTACAGGTGCAGTTAATACTTCAGTAGGTTCTACTGCTACAAGTCATCATCTTGCTAGGATTAATTCAGTAGCAAGTGACTCGACTTCAGCAGGTGGTGTAGATAATGACACTATGGAACTTATGAAGGTAAATTGTACTATTGTTAAATTTGGTTCTTCTAATGAATTAGCAGGATTCCATAATAATAATGGTTTCGAAACTAATTCCAGCGCAGGTTCAAATGAAGCATACACTGAATCTATTGCAGGTAAATTAGAAAACCTTAGAACATATGTTGTTGGTACAGCTTTTGCTGAAGGCTCTGGTTATCCTGAAACTTGGAAAGACCAGCCATATACAACCAATATGGGTTTAACTCAGATTTGGAAGACTAGTATGGCTATGACTAATACTTCAAGAGCTACTTCTCTTAAGTATGATTCAAGTGAATGGGCTAGAGTATGGAAAGAAAAGCTTATTGAGCACAAATGGGATATTGAAACATCACTCTTATTTGGTTCTCAATATGAAGATTCAACAAATGGTATTCAGTATACTCAAGGTGCTCTTGATTATATCTCAAGTTATGGAAATGCATTTAGTTTAGATATAGCAACTAAGACAGCAGATGACTTCTTAGATGATATGTCTAATTATTTAGATCCAAGATATAATCAATCTTCTGCTACTGTATTCTTTTGCAATACAGCAGTGTATAACTGGTTACATAAACTAGGTGGATACTTCAAGAATAACTTGGAAATATCATCTAACTTTAGATCTGACCTTGCAATGACAGGTAAGAAAAAAGTCTTCGGTGTGGACATTTCAACATTCAGCACTCCTTATGGAGATATGAATGTAGCTAGAAATATTCACCTGGATTCAACTAATGTTAAAATGGTAGGTGTTAACATGAAGAATTGTTCATGGAGACCACTAGTTGGAAATGGTATTAATAGAGACACTTCAGTCTACGTAGGAGTTCAAACTTTAGAGAACTCAGGGGTCGATCGTAGAGTAGATTTAATTCTAACTGAAGGTGGCATGGAATGGCAATTAGCTGAATCTCATGCAATGTGGACATAAGGAGAATAATTATGGCTAAAATACCAATGTATGGACAAGAAGGTGAAGGTGGAGCTTTAGGTGGGGTTGCTTTAAGTGGCAACTTTACAATAGCTATTGATGGTGGTACTACTTTAACTGGTGACGGTGATGGTGGAATAGTCCTTATAGAAGATGCAGATGCTAGTGCTATAGTACTTCCAACTATAACTGAAGAGTTAAATGGGTTAGAATATACCTTTATTATGGGCGTAGATGCTGGTGGTAGTATTACTATCACTTCTACTGACTCAGTAGGTAATTACTACCAAGGTGCTCTTGCTGTTAATCAAATAGATGCTGATGATGGATTTGCAGCCAATGGTACAAGTAACAATATCATTACTATGAATGCAACTACAACTGGTGGATTATTAGGTTCTAGGGTACATGTTAGAGCTTGTTATGGTCACGGTTGGGCTGTATGGGGTAGTGTGTTTGGTACTGATGGAACTGCAGCTACACCGTTTAGCGGTTAAGGAGGTAGATAATGGCTGATGGAAGTGGAACTAAGTTAGCTGCAAGAGCTAGCAATGAAGAAGGTGCTTACATGTTTAACATGAATGATGCTGCCGCTTCAACTCATGTTTTAGATATGGGTGATAGTGGTAAAACATACATGCTATATAGCACTGTGGCTAGAACTATAACTTTACCAGCAGTAGCTGCTGGTCTTAAGTTTAAGTTTATAGCAACTGACACAACAGCTGATAGTTCGATTACAACTAGCGAAGGCACTGCTTTATTTAAAGGTGGAGCTGAGGCTGGAAATTCTTATCTCACTCTCGCTGGGACTACTATAATAGTAGAAGCAGCAGCGACAGTAGGGGATTGGCTTGAATTTATATGTGATGGAACTTATTGGTATGCAAGTGGTCACACTTCGGCTGGTGCTGGTTTTTCAGTATCTTAGTAAATAATACGTTATGCCCTCTTTAATTAGGGGGCATAGCATTAACGGTCTCATTCACGGGTTACCAAACCCTTAGAGAGGAAGGAAAAAATTGGCACAAACGTTTCAAGTAAGAGTAGAAGGACTAACAGGATTATCAGTAGGAACTACTCCTACGCAAGCAGAATTGACTGAATATCTTAAAGATGGTGTTGTAGAAGTCACATCAAGATGTATTGAGTTAAATCCTATGGATATGGAAAATTTCGCAAGAGAAAGTGCAGAGCAAACTAGCAATGGTTTTAATCCTGGTTCTAATCAAATATTATCTGTTATAAGAGAAAATGGAACCGATGGGCATTGGTATCCTTGTTCAAAAAGACCTATTGCACTTCAATATAAAGTAACTAACCCTGACAGTTTAGAGTATGCATCTGGTTACAATCCAGTTTATATGATTACACAAAATAGAAATGTACATGTATATCCTGAGCCTGGTTCTAGTAATGATGGATTTAAAGTATTATATGTAAATTATGATCCAGAAGAACTTGATGGGACTGATTTAGCATACACTAGCTATGGAATAAAATGGTTTCCAGAGGATAAAGTTTATTTAGTAGTATTATATGCAGGTATAAAAGCATTAAAGAATAGATTATCTTCAAAGCATAGTGATTTACCTAGCGATATTGTATCTATTGCATTGGAAGATATTACAACAAGTTTACCAACTTACACGGCTCCAGGTTTATTTATATTACCTCAAATTCCTGCAGATGCAAATGTAAGTTTTAGGGATGTAACACAAATAGTCCCCTTTATTCCTCCTGCATTTACAGCACCTACATTGAGTTCAATTACAGATATGTCATTACCTAGTGTGCCTAGTAGCCCTGCAATGTTTGAGAATAGTATTGAAATTTCAGGAACTGCACCTACGTATACAAAGCCTTCAGTATCGTTGACTAGTATGCCAACGATAGCTGATTTAAGTATTGATTCAGTAACTCCTGTATTACCTGTTCTATCTGCAGCTAGTGTAACTATAACAGGGACTGCTCCAACATATACTGCACCTGCTCTTGTATTAACAAGCGCTCCGAGTATTTCGGATTTAAGTATAAAAAGTATAGCACCTACGGCTCCAGTAATGTCTACTCAAAGCATAACTTTACCTACAATAACTCCTGTTTATACAGAGTCGGTAATGACATTGCCAGCAGTACCGTCTATTTCAGATTTAAGTATAACTGATAGCCTTCCAACTGCTCCTACTATAACTAGTAATGATATAACTATAACAGGAGTAGCTCCAATATATTTACAACCAGTTTTAGAGCTTACTTCTGCTCCTACTATTAATGATTTAGAATTGGATGCAGCACTTCCTGTAAAACCACTTGTAAGTGAGAATACTTTAAGCTATTCAGGAACAGCTCCAACTTTTACTGCTCCAGCATTTAGCATGACAAGTGCTCCAAGCATATCTGATTTAGAGTTGAATGAAGCTCCTCCAGTTGCTCCAGTGTTGTCAACTGAGACATCTGATACTACTGTATCTTTTACAGCTACTGCTCCAACATTTCAAGCTCCTGTTATAGCTTCAGATTTTGGAGATGCAGATAACTGGCTTACTGTAGAAGAAGATGATGAAATGGTTACTTCGAGAATTGAGATAATAAGCACTCAGATTTCTCAATATAATGCTGATATACAAGCAGCACAGCAAAAGATGAACGAAGAAGCTATAGAGTATGATGCTCAATTGCAAATTGCTTTAGAGAATGCAAGATTAACTGGGTCAGATGGTGGTGAAAAGATTCAGAAGTATCAAGCAGAAATATCAATGTATACTAATAAAATAAATACAAAAGTTGCAGAGTATACTCAAAACCTCAATAAAGAACTTCAATTATTCCAACAAAATCGCCAGACTGAATTGCAAAAATATTCAAATGATATTCAAGTTGAATTAAACAAGTTCAATGAAGAGAATGTGGAATATCAAGCAAATGTTCAGAAAGATATACAGAATGTAGGTTTAAAAGAAGAAAAGCAAAGTAGAGAATTGCAAAAATATGCTCAAGAATTAAACGCTTACCAGTCTGATGTAAATAAGCAGATAAGCGAATATACTCAAAATCTAAATAAAGAATTGCAGTTATTCCAGATGAAAAGAAGCACTGAGATTCAGAAATACCAAGCAGACATACAAAACAACTTAAACTCATTCAATGAAATGAATGTTGAATACCAATCTCAATTACAAGTAGATATAAGAGATGCAGAATTTGAAGATACTAAGGATCAAAGAGATTTACAAAAGTATTCAAGTGAAATAAATAGCTATACTAGCAGTGTAAATAAACAAGTTTCTGTATTTGGGCAGAACTTGTCAAAAGAACTACAATTATATCAAGCTGAATCTCAAAATAATTTAAGTAAATACAACAATGATATACAGAATAAGTTAAATATTTTTAATGAAGAAAATGCAGTCTACCAAGCTAAGGTTCAAAAAAGCTTACAAGATGGACAACTTGCAGAGTCTAAGGAAGGAAGAGATTTACAAAAATATACTCAAGAGTTAAGTAAATATCAAGCTGATGTAAATAAAGAAGTTGCTGAATATACTCAAAATGTATCGAAAGAAATTCCTTTATTTCAAACTAGTAGGCAAACGGAAATACAAGAGCATTCTAACAATATCCAAAATGCATTAAATGATTTCAATGTTGAGAACACAGAATATCAAGCAAAGTTACAAAAAGATATACAAGATGCTCAATTGACAGATGCGAATACATCAAGAGAGTTGCAATTATATTCTCAGCAAATTCAAGAATATTCAGCAGAAGTGAATAAAAGTGTTTCTGAATATACTCAGAACTTAAGTAAAGAGATACAATTAGTTCAAATAGCAAGACAGACAGAATTGCAACAATATGCTAGTGATATTCAATCTGAGTTAAATGAGTTTAATAAAGAGAATGTTGAATATCAAGCTAAATTGCAAATTGATATTCAGAATGCTGGATTAAAAGAATCTAAGCAAGACAGAGATTTGCAGAAGTATTCTCAAGATGTAAACTCATATCAAGCTGAAGTAAATAAAGAAGTTCAAAGATGGGTTAATGAAGATTTCAATAAAACATTTAATGAGTGGACACAGAAATATCAAGGTCAATTAGCTGAATACAATACTGATGTTCAAAATGAGAGCTCTAAAGTATCAGCATCTTTAAATGAATTTAATGCTCAGGTAGGAAAAGCGATACAAGAATATCAAGCTGAGACAGGGTACGATTTATCTAAATATCAAGCTGAGGTTCAAGGTAATGTTCAGAAATATCAAAATGACTTAGCTGATGCTACTAATAAATTTGATCGTGATTTAGGTAAATATACAGCTGATTATACAAGAGCATCTACAATGAATAATACTGCGATTAATAAATATTCAATAGATATTCAAAAATTTACTGCTGAAATTCAAAAATCTAGTATTGACTATCAATGGATGGAAAATAGAATGATGAAATTGCAGCAGGAATACGATCAGGCGTTTGCGCTGATGCAACCGCAACAACAACAACAACAACAAAGGAGAAGATAGTATGGCAGCAAATAAAGCCACAGTAAGCGTATCAGCATCTCTTGGACCTGATGAAGCTCAGATGAATGTGGGCGGAACAATAGTTTATGATTTAGCAGATATGGCTGGTGATGATGTAAAATGGATCTATATGGCTAATGATATAGATAATAGTAGTGAGGTAATAATTCCTGCTGGTGTGGGATATTTAGCAAAAGGAGTGACTGGAGATACAACTCCTACTGTAACACATGCTGATGACTGTATAGAGTTTTTAGTTATTAAGCATAGTGGATATAGAGCTGATGGAACAACTGCATCTACAGATAATGTATTTTTTAACTTTGAACATGGACAAGCTGCAGCTGATGCTGTTGATAATCTAGTTCTTGAACCTGGAGATGTGTGGTGGGGAAGGTTTAAGGGGACTGGTGATTCAGCTGATTTTACAGCTATATCTGCTGCTAATGATGTCAAATTATTGATATGGGCAGCATTGGATGATGTAGCTTAATCATGAAAGTGCAAGAAATAATGGAAAGAGTTGGCATGACCCAAACGGGTCGTGCCATCGCTTATATCAAAGATGCTTTAGAAGAGTTGAATATTGCTTCGGAAACTCATTTCAGAACTGAGAGGATTGGTATCACTGAAAATCAAAGATATTATCAGATACCTAATGAGGCTGTAAAAGTTACCGATATTAGATGCAAAAATCATTTAAATAATAAAGATGAGTATAGAAGCATTCCTAGGATTATGTATGAACCTAGGATTGAAGATGCTGATCAGGAGTTAAGTTAATGGCCAATGTAAGACAATATGCTTATTATATTAAAGGTAATAAGGTATCTATCGTAGAGAAAGATACTTCTTTAGATAATGATACTGGTTCAAGAGATTTTGGTCCAGGTTCAAATCGCGCTCAATGGAAAAGTCCTTTAGCAACAGTAGCTGATGGTATTGAGATAGAGTATACTTATGCTCCTATATATCGAAAATTTAAAGATAATGTTCCATTTGATAACTTATTTGTAGCAAGTGGATGGACAGTGATAAGTGGTTATGTTGCTTTTGTTAGTTCAAGATCATCTGCTAGCTATGGTGTCCAAAATTGGAGTGCAGCTATAGCAGGAAGTGAGGGTGACACTGGTGGAAAAACTCTTGACTATATTGAAGTCACAGGGAGTACTAGGTGGAATGGCGTTCATAAAGTTCAAACTGCTGGTGGGGATGGAAATGCTTTAAATGGAGGCATTCTGATAACATATACAAAAGCTAATGCTAAGATGCCTGTATTATATGGAGTGGATTTAGATATTAATGGAGGCTCAACTGGAGGCGATCCCTATATAGCAGGAGATGGTGGTTCTACTCATTATCCAGGTAATGGTTCGTTTTCTGCTGGTGATTTTATTTTTATCTCTGGATTTGGAAGTGATGTTAGTAACAATGGAGTATTTAAAGTAACTACAGCTACTAGTGGCGCAACGCCTGGAGCTAGTCGAGTAGCTTTTGATACTAAGTATTATTTTCCTTTTGATGCAGACAATGAAACATTTGATGAAGAATTAACTTTAGATGTTCATGAAGGAACTGGAGGTGCACTTAGCACTGAAGCTGCTGCTGATACTAATATAACACTTGCAAAGATAGAGCATGAAGTAATTAAAATTAGAACAAATATAGATGTATTGAATGATGAAGATGATGAAGTTGATGTTAATAGGTATCAAGCTAGAGCGATAGTTGACTTTGTTAAAGCTAAGATGGCTGAGGATGCAGGTCAAATTGATATGAAAGAATATTATATGAAAGAATTTTATAAGAAAATGGAAAAGAATGAATCTTCAAAGAAGCGTGGTATTAGGACTATTGTTTCTGGGGCTCATGGAATACGATAAGGTGCGTTCACGGTCTCGCCAAGACCTTAAAGCACACTCGAAAGGAGAATAAATATGGCAAGTGGATTACATGCATTTACAGTACAGGAAGCTCAAAATGCTAAGCTAGGACAAGGTGGATATATGTATTTAGATCAAACTGGTGGCAGTGGAGGCGGTTCTGGTACTGATAACACAGGAACTGCTGCTAATGGTGTAGAATATGTAGCGGTACAAGTTTTAGAGGCAGCTACTGTTTCAACTGTATCAAATGATACTACTACTTATCCTAATTTAGCTACTATAACAGTACCAGCAGGAACGACTATATATGGGAGATGGAACAAAGTAACTATAGCTACTTCAAATGCTACAGCTTTGTGTTATAGAGGTTAGTTATGAGTATAAAACATACTTTACAAGAATATTCTGTCCAGGAAGCTCAAAATCAACAATTAGGGCAAGCTGGATATATATATATATCAACATCTTCAGGATTAGCTGCTACTACGGGTGAGGATCATTGGATTGCTTATACTGTTTTAGGAACAGATGGTAAAACTTTAGTAAGTATTGTCACCAGTGGAGGTCATAGTCCTGATGATACAACCGAATTTTCCCTTGCACCAGCTCCATTAGGAACTACGATATATGGCTCTTTTAAAAATATTGCAATTACAAGAGTAGGTGGTGGTGGTGGTAGTGGGACAGCAGCTATAATAGCTTATAAAGGATAATTATGCCTAGATTTGGAAGAAGGTCAAAAGAAAGATTAGCTACTTGCGAAAAAGATTTGCAAATGGTTTTTAACGAGGTGATTAAATATGTGGATTGTTCAATACTTGAAGGGCATAGGTCCAAAGATAGACAAAATGCTCTCTACGAAGACGGAAAGACAAAGGTACGTTATCCTAATGGTCGCCACAATGCTAGTCCTAGCCGCGCAGTCGATGTTACACCTTATCCTGTGGATTGGGCTGATAGAGAGCGTCAAACTCTTTTTGCTGGGTTTGTTCTTGGTGTGGCTAATCAAATGGGAATAGAATTAAGATGGGGAGGAGACTGGGACCAGGACTTCGAGGTGCAAGATAATAAGTTTGATGATTTCCCTCACTTTGAGTTAAAAGGAGGAAAGTAATATGGCTGATGATGCTACAATGACAATAAGTGCAGCAATTTTGCCAGATGAGATACAAAAGACCCTAACTAGCTTATCTTTTGGATATACTCCATCTGATGCAAATGATGGTTGGTATTACGGATTAGTTGATGTGCAAACTTCTAGTCAAGGATTAATACCAGCAGGGTCTAATTTTCTTCAGTTAGGAACAACAGCGGCAGGAGAAGATTCAGGAACAGCTATGCATACTATATCTGCAGCTGATAAGATAAAGTTTTTATTTATAAAGCATAGTGGGTATAGAGATGACGGAACTACAGCAAATACAGCTGATAGTGTTTATTTAACTTTTGATGGAACAGCTCCTACAAGCACAATAATAGATGCATTTGAGGTTGGTCCTTCAGAGTCATGGTTTTGCAAACCATTTTGTACAGTAAATGATTTAAAGGCTATAAGCCAAGTAAAAAACAAAGGTGGTGCTAGTGGTGTACAGAAGATACAATGCTTAGTTGCTGCCGTAATAGATAATGTATAATAAAACAAGGAGAACGAATGGTTGATACACTTAAAACAGCTAGCGTAGGTGCTGGTGGATTTATGGTTCAATTTATATCAATGGTACCAGAAATGGTTAAGGTTGCAGTCGGAGTTGCAACTTTAATCTATATGATACTAAAGATTAAAAAAGAACTGATTAAGTAGTATGAAAAAAGATTCGGGTGTAGTTAAACGGGCTATAGTTACTCCTGACAAGCATTTCCCGCTTGCAGATATGTCAGCTATAAATTGTTTAAAAAAGACAATAGAGATAGTAAAGCCAGATATATATGTAGACTTGGGAGATGTTGGTGAATGGGAAAGCTTTTCTCATTGGAAGTTTAAGAGAAAAAAGGCACCTCCATTGGAATATCTGATTGAACAGTTTGATCAGGATGTCAATGAGGTTAACGCGGGGATGGATTGGATAGATGAATCGCTTGATAAAGCAAACTGCAAAAAGAAGTACATTACCGAAGGTAATCACGACAATTGGTGCAACATGGCTGTCGAGAAATATCCTTATATTCCGCAGTATAAATTTGCCAATGCCGTTAATTTGCGCGATAGAGGATATACTTACTATCCTTTTGGTAAGCATCTTAAGATAGGAAAGCTTTACCTTTACCATGGTCATCAATATGGTGGTCAGTATCACACTTCCAATCATTTAAGGAAGTTAGGGTGTAATATAATGTATGGTCATTGGCATGACTTACAGCAAATGAGTGCGACTCATATGGATGGACCTAAGTCAGCCTGGTCTATCGGATGTTTAAAAGATATGGGTCCAGAAAGTAATGAATGGCTGGATAATAGAAGAATAAATTGGGCACATGCATTTGCAATAGTGGATTTTTATGAAAAAGGACACTTTACAGTGCATATAATACAGATAATAGATGGAACAACATCCCTATGGGGTGAATTAATAAAAGGATAAGAGATGGCAAGTACGGTAACAGCAACCACATTAACAGTGACAGTTACAGAGAATATATCTTTGAATGGTACTCCTTATGGTGGAACAAATACTACCTCAATTGGAAGTATAAAGGAAGTGCATAAAAGAATCGTCAGATGTATAGATGATAGCGATTGTACGATAGCTACATTTCAAACTGCAACACATACTTCAGATGGAGCTATAGATTTAGAGAATGTTCGGTATATTAGAGTTACTAATTTAGACGATGCAAATCCGATGAATCTTTCATTGCAAGTAGCAGGAGGTGAAGATGGTACTCCTAATATGTCAACAACTATTTTAGTTAAAGCTGGTGAGAGTTTTATAATGGGTACAATTCATGATGGTATAGCCTTAAGTGATGCAAACGCAAATATAGTTACAGCTTTAACTGATTTAGAGAGTCTTCTTGTGGACCCTTTATCAGAAAACATAGACGTAGAAGTATTTATAGCTAGCGTATAATGGATTATCTTATATATGTACCAGTAATTTTCATATTGAGTGTATTTTGTATTTCAGCATATAAACACTATCAAGAAGAGAGGCTGAAGAAAAAATAATGGAAATGTTTGACTTATTGGAGAGATTTGGGTTACCAGTTATGATGGTTGTAGCATTAGGCATATATGCAAAACAACAAACTAACTGGATTCAGAATGAATTGCAAAAAGAGCTTAGAGAATCGTTTGAAAGGCTTGAAGGTATCGTTATAAAGCTCATAGACGCCCAAAAAACGTCCTTAATGGAACAAAAAGAGATTAAGGCTAGTTACCATGCGATTGTAGAAATTCTTTCCAGTTTGAGCGGAAATGGGCTTAAAGAGAAATTTGTTACTAGAAAAAGAAGAAACGATTATTAAAAGGAGAAAACAATGGTAGACATGATTATCGCTTATCTTAAGAGCAATAAAGAGGAAATTATAGATGGTATTAATAAAAAAGTTAATATTCCTTTGATTTCTGAAGCTAAAGAAGAAGAAATATTTGATTCTTTATTTGATGGCTTTATGGAAGTTCTTGAAGGCGTTTTAAGCAAGAAGAAGTAGTATGATTAAAAAGAAGTTAAATATTAGCTGCACTCCTGTATCAAAGTTTGTGTATGGGAGTGTTGCTCATAATTATAAAAATAAAATTAAAGTGAAGTATGTATGCCCAGAGAAGAATTAACTATATCTAAATGGAAAGGTTATTCTAATGTATCTAATAAAAGAGATACTGAGGATGATTATTTTGTAGGGGATAGTAAAAATATGCTTGCTACCCAAGGAGGATCTTTAACAAATACTGGCAATATGCAAGATCATTTTGTTCATTCAGATTTCGATGTATCAGGTGGCATAGGTCTCATTGATGATGAAAGTTTTGGCTCATTATTTGCTTATAAGTCTGATATTGGGATTCAGGGGAAAGGCCTTATTGCTTCTTATACTCATCAAGCGATAGTTAGTATTGATTATTTAAAAATAACTACTACAGTCGCGCATAATCTTCAAATTCTTTCGCTTGTTTATATTACTGGAATTAGCAGTGCTATAGATGGAATAGGAGAGGTGATAAGTATACCATCAACCACTACAGCAATTATTAATATAGAATATAGTGGAGGGGCCGTGACTCCTAGTATTAACGGATGTTTTGAGATTCTTCCGATGTCAAAAACACAGGGCTATGTAAGTACAGTAGATTGGGCATTTGGCACTAATGAAGATTATCACGCAGATGACTCTACTGGAGAACTAGTAAGTGATAGGGGAAATATTGTAATAATGCAAAATAATGAAGTTAATATTTTTGCGTCTGGAGGTTTTAGGCAAGATAGTTTTAAGCTCCCAAGATCGATAGATAATTATGGCATGGCAACTGAGTCGACTGATACTACATATGTTAATATGGAACCTTATTATTATAATGGTGGGTTGAGGGTAAATGATGGCAATTATTTCAATAGAGATAATAAAGTACCTATGGGTTATTTTTATATTCCAGCAAGAACTTACTATAATATAACTACTACAGCAGGAGATATGACTACGGGTGGTCTTTGGAGCGAAGGAACTTCTGTTTCAGACTATTTTAATACTGTAAGTTTTAGTCAAGGTTTTAGCGTATCTAATGATCATGCAAGTCAACAATTATTAGTCTATAAAAATTTACCTGAAACTATTGATGCTACATATACTTATTCTCTAAGTTTTGACTTAATAGATAGTTGTGAAAATGGTGATAGGTTTAAAGACCCCCAGCTTAATACTCTACCATATATGCCTCAAGTTTTTCTTTATAATGTAGGTAGTCCAAGTAGTATTACTGAAACAACTAGATTAAGTAGAACTAGGATTGCTCAAATAGGTCATAATCATTTGTATTTTGAGCCTACAGTAGGAGCTGCTACTACATGTATTGTATTTAGAACTTATGGTTATACTAGTTATACTATTAAAAATGTTCAATTTAGAAAGACTGAAAGACGATCTACAACATACACAAGCACTATGAGCCCTAAACAAACTGGATATACAGGTGGAGTCGATGCTGGATGGTATGCAGCACCTCAAAATATTGTCGCCCCTAGTGATTTTGGAGCACTGCACGAGACAAGTTATGAAAGTCAAGGACCATATACTGGAGGCGGTACTATTTCAGGTTCTGATCAAGCTAAGCTTTGGGATAATGTAGACTATGTACATGGTAGTGCGAATATATATCCAGATCGCCTTGTACTTGGAGTTGAAAAAGATGGATCTATAGTTAATTCAGATTGGTTATTTGGGCTTGATGATACTACGAATGGGGAGCATAGCTATTTAAGCTTTGCGCATACTTGGGTCTATGATTCTATGGGAGATGATGGGCAGGAATCTTTGCTTTATGATAGAGGAGATGGAATTAATGCAATAAGAGCGGGTTCATGGGAGGCGGGCTATCTGCATATAGGTAATGCAATGGATGGTCATGGTTTAAAGATTAAAATAGGATTTCAAGTGGAAACTCCTTCTCTTAAAAGAATAGTAGGTTCTAGGGTATATATAACAGGACATGGAGCGCATAGCACAACTATGTTTAATGGGCATAGTGACGTTACAGTTGCTCCAATGCTTGATGACCCCTTATTGCTTGCTGAGTGCGATTTTGCCAAAGGTGTGACTTTATTTGATGGGACATTTTCTCCTTGGAGGAATAATACTGGGGATGCTGCTGCTCAAAGCTTTGCTTGGGTTGAATTTGCAGGGATTTCAAAGTTTCCAAGTTTGACATATAGATTAAAAAATAATTTTAAACATAGTGTATCTAGTATAGATGCAAGATATAGAACATCAACTATAGCCAATGGGAGAGCATATATTGGAAATGTTCTGCATAAAGGGGAATCTGATTCAGTAGCAAGAGTCTATGAAGATAGAATGTTAATATCTCCTGTAAATAAAGTAGATATATTCCCTTCTGATTCATATGTAGACGTAGGTATAAATGATGGAGAGGCTATTATAGCTCTTGAAAACTATAATGATAGAGTCTTGCAATTTAAGACTGATAATTTGTATATAATTAACATTGCTGGAGATTATATATATTTAGAAAAAAAGCTTCCAGGTAGAGGAATAAAGCATAAGAATGCAGTGACAACTTGCGAAGAAGGTATAGCGTGGGTTAACGCTAATGGATGTTTTTTATATAATGGCGAGGTTGTACGAGATTTGTCTGAAGACTCTCTTGAAAGAAAGACTACTGAAGATGTTCATTCGATCACTTATAGTAAAGGAATATTATATATGACGTATATGAAGGAGACTTACTTAGATATGTTAATGTATGATTTTACAACAAAAGCTTGGTATTCTGCAACATCAGGATCCTCTTCTTTAAGTAAGTCGTCCAGTCCAATTCCTCGTGAAGATGGTGGTTTTATAATTGTAGGACATAAATCGCAGGAGACTGTTAATGATAATTCTATAGTTCTTGATCATACTACAAATGAAGTTCAGGGGGCAAAAGCTACTGCTAGTATTATTATACGAGAATGGGTTGTAGGCTCTGCTTTAAATGATACTCTTACTCAATTAAATTCAAGTGGTGCAGCTAAGAGGATTTCTAAAGCCAATGAAGTAGTTACGGAAACAATAGCGTCTGGAGTAATAGATGGAGATTGGACATCTACAAACTTGACAACAGGTCAGGAATCTCCTAATGCTGATTGCGACACGGCTTGGAGCTATATAATGCGAAACCTTTTTCAGCCTATAAATGAAGGTGGTGAGGATGAGTATTCTTACGACGTAAGTATAAGTACGAAAGATGCGATGCAGCAAACTTCTGAATGCTATGTAAATCTAACTTGTCGCAATTTCGGAACCAATCAAAATGCTAGTGCTAGTGGAAACTCTGGAATATATGGAGCATCAGATGCAGATTTAGATATGGAAAATGCTACATTTATAGCTCCCTCTGGAGGGATTACTCCAGTAGCCGGAGTAACTACTTATACAATAGCTAGAGATAATACTGATGCTGGGGATGTTTTTAAGATTGCTTACAGCGTTCATAATGCTAAAAACGAGTTTCTTGGAGTAAGTAATTTCAGCTATACAACAGTATCTGGAGATAATGCTACTGCTGTAGCTACTGGTTTAAAAAATGCTATAAATGCAAGGTCTCGAAATAACTATGTACAAGCGACTAGTAGCAGTGCAGTCCTCACTTTAACAGCCATGCCTATAGAAGTAAATGATACTCGACCTGCAGATAAAGGCTATTACATGTTTCAAGAAGCTAATCAGCCGCTTGTGGTTGGTCAAGATATAGAAAAGATAAATTTCTTCACGTTTGATGGTTCTGCTTCAAATATTCTTTCAAAAAATGGAGCTTATGTTATGGAAACTCCTGATTTTGATTTTGAAGAACCGAATACTAGAAAAAAGGTTTACAAGGTATACATAACATATAAAGCTACGAAGTCAGCTACTAGTGGTTCTAATAAAGGACCAAAACTCCATTATTATGTAAATGGGTCTACAACTAAGAAGTATTTTAAGACTGGAGATAACTTTATAGCTGGGGATTCTTCTGGTAATGCAAACAATAGATTAGCTGCGAGTGATAATTGGGCAAGAGCTGTTTTAAAACCAGAGACTAATTCACAAGCTAATAATATATATTCTTTTAGACTAAAGATGGAGGGTGCTGATAGCGGTATCCATTGCACTAACATAGAAATAAACGATATAACAATTGTTTACAGAATAAAGAGTGTAAGGTAATGGATTTAGATAGACTTCTTAAAATGACTGCTATGAAGCCTAGGATTCTAAAAGATCCTCCTACCAATGATATTGGTGGTGATGGAGATTTTGCATTACAAGTTGATGCTCATGGAATCACTTTATATGTAAAGTATTTAAAGGAATGGTGGTTTTTAACTAAAGCTCAAAAAGCTGCAGCAAAGGGAACTGGTCGTCCGATTGTGCAACCAGAAGACACACATCATAAAACTATAAATGCTGAGAAGATAAAATTAAAGAAAAGGGGAATGATAAATACGCCAAACAAAGGTGAGATTGGTTATTCAGATAAAGGATTTTATACTGGTAAAGATGATGATTTTATCATTAAAGGAAGTGGTTCAATAAAATTTGAAGAGTCTGGAGACGGAACTGCTGATAATAAAACTGTTATCTTAAAAAGAAATACAGACAAGTTGCAAGTAAGAGATGCTACTGATTCTAATCACGCAGATATAGAATGTGCAAATGTAAGG
>TARA_R100000655_G_scaffold12345_3_pt1 | contig 25718 bp, 29 predicted proteins | sample TARA_R100000655 | Tara Oceans TARA_R100000655 (sample SAMEA2622497) | marine metagenome | biome: marine biome (ENVO:00000447); feature: deep chlorophyll maximum layer (ENVO:xxxxxxxx); material: "saline water (ENVO:00002010), including plankton (ENVO:xxxxxxxx)" | depth 90 m
CGGAGCTATGGGTGTAGGATATAAAGATATTGGTGAATTTATATCTAGCAGATACAATGAGGATGAACAGAAAAGCATTAGATTAAAAGTTAAAGAACGTTATTTAAATATGCGTTCTGATATAGAAAACCTTAGAAACAATCCTCAAGGTTTAATAAGTCTTATAAAAAATAACAAAGAAGAAATTGGTAGTGTTGTTGATTTAAACGAACCTTTTTTACAGGCTTTAGGTTTGCAACCATCACAAATAGCTGATGTACTTGGTGTAAAAATATCTGACCTTAATCAACAAAAAGGTTTTAATTACGAAAATGTACAAAAAGAAAGACAGCAGTCTTTAGATGAAAGCTCTACAGATTTTACACAACCACCTCAAAGAGTAGATGGTTCTCAAGCAGATGACCCTACAGTTGGTGGACCCGACCCAACAATAATGGGAGATCCAACGGTAGATTTTGACCCAACAGTGTTTCAAGAAAAACAAGTTGAAAGATTGCAATCTGAAATAGAATCTTTAAAACGAGGCTCACAAAATACACATTTATCTCCAGAAGAACGAACAGTTCAAATAGAGGCTTTAGAAAATGAGATAGATAAATTGCAAATAGGAATCATTCCTACTAACGCTCTAACTAAATCTCCATCAGAAATGACTGTAGCTGAATTAAAAGACCTTGCTAAAGAACAAGGCAAAACTGGTTATTCAAGATTTAGTAAGAAACAACTTGTAGAGCTGGTAAGTGAAGAAACACAAGATGAGCCAGTAGTTAAACAAAGTACATCGCAAAACGCTATTAATACAGCTGCTAATTTTGCAGCTATGATGGGTTCAGAAGGCATGGGTGCATTTAATATATCAGATAGTTATGATGCGTTAGAGTTACAAGATTTAGAAGAATTAAATCCAGGTTTTGTTAAACAGCATGCTGAGAAAAAAGGTTTAATAACTGAAAATAAATCAACAAGTGAATTAATTGAAGAAATAGTTGAAAAGTTTCCTAAACAAATGAATATGGGAATGCCATTAACAGTTAGTCAAAAAGCTAAATGGAATAGAGAATTTAACAAAGCTTGGATAACAGCATTAGATAATGTAGAAAATGTAGAAAGAATGGAAGGATTCTTTAGAATGTGGGTAGAAACTAAAGTAGGTCCATTGCTACCTGAACCATTACAAAAACATTTTTTAGAATGGGCATCTAATAAAAATCCAGCACAAATAGCTATGGGTGAAACATACTATAAAGTAGCTGATACTTTTATGGGTCTTATATCTTCTGATGATAAATTTAGTAAATTTGCTGAAAGCGAAATAAAAGAAGTAGAAAATGCTTTTGTTCGTGGTGAAGAATATTTAATGGAAGCTATATATCAAGCTGATATAGAAAATGCAGATATACAAATAGAAAACTTTACGCATTTAAATTCAAGATTTTTTGAAGCTATGAATGTTACGTTAGACAATGATATGATAAGATCTATTGAAAAAGCAGCTGAAGACAACGATACGTTTGAAGGTTTTGTTACAGAAATAAGTAAAAAAGATTACAGTTTGTTAAGTCCAGATGGTGAAACACCAAGTGATATTGTAAATAAAAACTCACCTTTAAAAAGAAGATTAAGACAATACTATGTATCTAACAGATCTGAAAATAATGTTATGATTAATATGGGTGAGCGTGAAAATGGACAAACTCCTAAACAAAAAGCTGTTTATTTAAATATAAATAACGGTTCTAAAGGCTTTACTTATTTTATTAAAGATGCAAGTAAAGGCAAAAAACGTTTACCAACAAACGCCAGAGCAACAATGGCAGATAAATTTGTTGAAACTCCAATAGTTTGGTTAAATGGTAGTGACTTAACTGCGTACAATCATATGAATAAAAAGTTTGAATCAATCTATGGGTTCTTATCTAAAGATTTAATGGATGGTATGATACAAGATGTATTATCACAAGATGGTGTTCATTATGTTCCTTTATTTGTTCGTGGTGATTCAGATCGTATGGCAATGATACAAATTACTGACGCTGTAAGAAACATGAATCCAGAAGAATATTGGGCTAAAGAATTAAAAGATAATAAAAAATACGAAGACATTAAAGAAATATACATGAAACCATCTAAGGCTTTTGGTGATGAAATGCTTACTAAGTTAGCTAACATACAAAGACATATAGCATACAAAGAAATACTTGGGGAAGACTATCATACATTATCTGCACATAAGGTTATGCAACGTATAAAAATATTATATACACCAGCTTTAACATTTACTGGTGGTAAACCAAGTTTAGTAAAAATATTAAATACTAAAAAAGCTTTAGAGGGTAAACAAAATTTTATAACTGAAACAACTTATGAAGATGGAACTGTTACAACTAAAAATTTAGTAAAGTTAATGAATGGGGTTATGCAGTATACTGGCGATGGATTAACTTTAACATCGGAAAAAGTTTTTAGAGAAAAATATCCTAATGAAATAGGTGCAAATCCAGAAGCATTTAGAGCAAAGACTGTAAAAGCTTATAGAGGTGAATTAGGTACAGCTTTAATGAAACATCAAGAAATGACATTTGATTTGCCAGAAAATGCTGTAAAGTCAGATGTAATACTTGGTGGTAAAAAAGTTGCAGAAGTTAGACGAGATAAAGGTCAAGTAAATATATTTGTAGCTGATGATGATGGTGGTTTTACAAAATATGTAGACCATTTAAATACAGATGATGAATCTAAGGTGTTGTTAGGAGATCTATCTAATTACGACAAAGTACATGAATTGCCATCTGAAGCTACTGGTCATATTATGTTAACAGAAGGAGAAAAAGTTAGGGCACCTTTTCCAATGCAGTTAACAAACTACATGGATAATAAAGATTTTTTAAATGCTTTAAATGATTTAATGGAAGACTCAGACAATTCGCAATCTACTATATCTAAATTAAGAAGAATGATGCAATTAGCACAGAATCCAGATAGATTAAATGAGTTTTTATTAGAAACAAAATCTAAATATCCTGATAGTGTACCTAGAATGATTATGGAAATGGCTGCATTAGGAGCTGGTCATCATGAATCTGTGTTTGACATAGGGAGAACTATAGTAAAGAATAGATTATTTTCTGAAGCTATGGATAACAAACAAGATGGTGGTGTTTTAGATTTTAGAGCTAGTTATACAAGAGATGTAGAAAAAGGTAAAATTATATTACCATACGATTCTCAAAATATGCGTGATACAGTTGCTAGGCAATTAGCTGAACAAACAGATGGTGATATGTTAAAAATTTCTAATTTACCTGTAGAAGAAATTAATAAGTTGCTCAAGAAAAACCCAGTTAAGATAAACTTAGTTAGACATCCTATACCATCTAGGGCTGGTTATCGTGTATTACAAGTAGAATCTTTAGATACTGGTATTGGTGATAGTTTTATTATCAACGATGAAGATGTTAAAGAAGTTTTTGAAGGCGACTTTGACCATGACACAGGACATATATTTACATTACCTTTTGCTATGCAAAGACAAATGGACAAACAACAAGATTTTGACAGTAAACCTACTAACCTTTCTCAATATGAAGGAATGGTTAAAGAAGCTAACTTAGGTTCATTAGATGAAACATTAGAATTAATGGTAGAAATGAGTGCTGGGCAAACAGCTATTGGTGAAATAGCAAATATGCAACGAGCAATAGGTATAGGGCAACAAGTCTTTGGCAGTATGGAAATAAATGGAAAAACAGTTAAGATGCGTTCTCTTGACGCAGAAATAACCGACCCGAAGGTAGGAACTATGTTGTTAGAAGATTTAATGAAACATTATGCACAAGCAGCATTTGATAATGTTAATCTTCGTTTATTAAAAGCCTGGGATTATTCTCAAGACAATATGATTAAAAAAATATTTTATAACTCAGATAATAGCCCAATAGATGATATACAAGTTCAAGTTTTAAAGGCAACATTTTTAAATACAATTAGAACTACTCAAGCAATTAAAAATAATCAAGAGTTTGGTAGCAAACTTGATTTAGATAAAATGTTAGCAAGATCAATTGATTATAAAAACTTTACTGAAAACAGAGAAACGTATTTAAGAAATAAAGGAAAAGACAAAAATATTGAGTTAGAAGATGGAGAAAAAGTTCCAGCTTCAGATTATATTGGTAAGATTAATATGAAAGATGGTCTGCATCCACATGAAAAATTAATTATCATGGTAACAGAAAGAGCAGATGCAATTCATAGGTTAGATTATAAAAATAAAAAATTACTTTATGATGAAGATGGTAATCCTATTACTGGTATAGACGTAGACGAGTTATTTAGATATAGTCCAGCTAAAATAAAAATGGCTCATGATTTAGCTACAAGAGAAGTAACTACAGATACAGAAAGATTGTCTATGGTAGAAGATGCTTATGGTGATATTATGGATAATTTAAATCAGGACCAGTTAAGAACTGTTTTAAAAGATATAGAAACTGGAGAACAATGGGGAGCTACTATGAGGCAAAATCTTATGGAGGTTTATGCTAAAATGGAAGAAAGCAAATCAGATGAAGCTCCAGCAAAAATAGCAAACAGTCTTACATGGGATTATAATAAAGATTTTGTAGACTTTACACAAAAGTGGCTTAATGGTTTTACTTATGATAATGGAACAGAACAAGCTGGATATAATCAATTAACTCCTGTAGCACAAGTATCTGCTACCTATCAATTTTTAGAAGGCATTATAGATGCTAGAGATGGACAAGGTAAAAATACAGTAAGAAAATTACCACCTATTTCTAGAAATACTGGAGAAACATTGTTAAATCCAGATATTATGAGTAAATATTTTGATAAATATAATGATGTAATTACTGATGTTTTTGAAGATGGTAAAGAATATGGTATGAGACAACCAAACAAAACATTTAATAGATTATTCAAGGAGTTTTATAACTGTGAGTAGATGTACAACGTTAAATCAATCATTAGAAGACCAAAGATTACAAGAGTGGGCTGATAGGCATGCACGAAGAAATCAAATTGAGGGTATGTTGGGTGAGCAAAAAGCTAGTAAAACTGCTCGTTTAGTAAAATGGTTGTCAGAAAAACAACAAGATGTTCTTACTGAAAAAGAATTAAACAGTGCAATTAAAACATATGTAAAACCACAAGATAGAGAGCAAGCTAAATTAGCTCTTGAAATAATTTCTAGAATGGAAGCTAATCCGTTGATAGAAGATCAAATGTATTTTTCTATTCTTGAAAATTCTAGGTATTTATCTGAGAACGACATAGACCAAGTAGAATATACTGAAAATAAAAATGGTGATAGAGTTCCAGTATTAGATACATTACCAGTTACTATTCTTAGAAACATACAAGGCGATTTAAATGGAGCATTAAATGGTGGTAAAATGTTTCAAAATCGTAGAGGTGTATTAGGTAATATGCAATATGAATGGGGTTCTCCAAGACGCACCATGATGAAAGATCCATCTGGAACAATGTTTAAAGTAAACGAAGTTACTGAACAGTTTACTTATAATGCTCAAAGTTTTGCTAATCAATATTTATATGCTCCTAAAAGTAGAACTGGTACAAAAGTTCGTGATTATGGATTTACTACTATAGCTGGAGATGTTGATTTTTTTGCTGATTATACAATGAATATACCAGCTGAAGATACCTGGAAGTTGTTTTCAGAAGTTATGGAAGGAAGAACTATTTACGACCAAAGAACTGGTTTTATTATGAGGCATCAAGAAGAAGTAAAAATGCCTAATGGTCAATTTGAATGGAGAAATCTTAAACCATTTACATACAAAGAAAATGGTAAAGAAAAAATATTAAAAGGTTTTACACCAGCTCAATTACAAACATTTCAGCAAATAGAATCAGAAGCTAGGGAAATGTTTAAATTAATTGGTAAAGACATGGAGAATGAAATTTCTTATATATCGCAATCTGAAGGTGCATTAAAAAGAAGAGCAAAAGAAGCTGGATTAGAAGATTGGCTAGAATCTATGATAGGTGGAATGATTGATGATGAATTATTAATTGCAGGATTAAATGCTGGAGAAATGAAATCTGGCAAGTATTACCCTAGAATGTTTTTGCGTGGTAAAATTACTTTAAATCTACAAGAAGCTTTAATTAGTCAAGAAGACGCATTAAAGAAAAAGAAACAAACTTTAAATAATCCTGACTCTGGTATGGATACACCAACAAAAAAACAATTAGCTGATGAAATATTTGACCATGAATTTTCTATATTAGCTATACAAAGACAGTTAGATATGGCTTTTGATCAAAATCAATCTTACAGCCCAGCTACTGGAGATTATAATAGAACACAAAGTTGGTATAAAAATTTTAAAAATGTTACTAGAGTAATGAATCCTAATGATATGCGTTATGATGAAAATGTTATGGAGGATTATGTTAACAATGTTTCTAATGCAGTAATTAGAAATGATGCTATAATAAAAGTAGGCAATGCTTTATTAGATGCAAAGATAAATGGTTTTAATGACAATGTTATTGGCGCATCTAAAGATATATTTGATGCTACATTTTTTCCACAAAATGCTGCTAGTCAAATGTTTGGAAAAGATTTGAGAGCCTCTACAATATCTAAACAAGTTGGTCAAATAGGTATTCCATTAAGCGAAGAAAGAATAATAAACGGTTCTAATTCTTTATCTAATATGACTACTGCTAATGTTTTGTTTGGAATATTTCAAGGAGTTGTTAATTATTCTGCATTGTTATTAAAATTAGATAGAGTTGGTTTATCTGATTTTGTTAAAGCAAGTCATGAAATGACAGATCCTAAACGTAGAGATGTTTGGAGAGATATTGTAGCTAAGTCTGGTATTAATACTTTTTCAGAATTTGTAACTACATATTTTTCACATTCTATGAGACCAGATGAAGTTGCTGCTTACAAAACAGAAATAAATCAATTTAAAGCTATGGTAGAAAAAGCAGAAAAAACTGGTAATATTGCTGAAATAAAAAAATATAGAAATTATATTAAAAAACAAAAAAGTAAAATTGCTCCATTTAAAAGAGCTGTAGAACAAGCAGCTAATTATGTTATTACTAGAAATCTTTATTATAAAAAGAATGCACCTGTTTTAGGTAAAGTTTTAGAGACTGGTTCTTTATACGCTAAAGTAATGCCATCTATTAATGACACTGAACAAATGTTACGTTCTACTAGTTTTATTATAGGTGCAATGAATGAAGTAAAAACAGGTAGAGCTAAAGACATAAACTCTAAAGAAGCTATTGATGCTGGTATACAGATGGCTATGAATCTTGATTTTGGTTTATCGCATCAGCATGTAGGTGCAGCTTTAAGAGGTCCAATTGCTGGACAACAATTAAATAAAATGAAAATATGGCATGTACAAAAAGCTGGTTTTGATATAAGAACATTTACAAAGGCAGTACGTTCTATGACTCCAGATTTAGAATTGTCAAATGGTAAATTTAATACAAAAGCTATGAACGCATTTAGATTAGGTACTAGTGGTATAAAGTTATTAGCTACTAATCCATTAACTAAAGGTGTAGCTGCTGGTTTAATAGCAGGTGGACTTGGAGCTTCTATGCCATTAGCTTATTTAGCTACAGCAGGAGTTACTCTAGGTTCTAATAAATCAAAGAAAATGCGTAAAGTAAATAATTATGTAGCACATTTTAATAGTGCATTTATTAGACAAGCTATGGTTACTGGTTTAATGGATTTAGTTATATTTGGGGCACCAGCTACATTACTTGCTAACTCATGGTTAAAAAGAAATTTCTTTGCATCTGGTATGTCGAAAGGAATACAAGGTATGGGGTCTAGTGCTATATCATTAGGTATTGCATTAACACAAATTGCGGCAGGATTATTAAAGGGAGAGGAAGAAAAGGAAATTGAAAAACTTATACCAAGAGCATTGTTTCATACTCCAATTGGTATAGGTGCTGGAGCTTTGTACGCTGCTGGTAAATGGGCACAGGATGTTTATAGGCATGATAGAAAATATGAATTAGAAAATTTGGATCATTGGGAAGACAATCGTAAAAGAGCGTTATCTCCTTATATTCCATTTGGTAAGTTCGGGTATGGTGTTGCTGCTGAACCTGTGATTCGTCGTCTAAGCGGTACTTAAAACGCAAAAGCCTGTGGTTCTGTCCTTGACCACAGGCTTTGCTCACCCATAAGTTAATTAATTGCCCATATCAATTAACCACTACGAAATATTATAAAAAAAAACTATCTCTAATCAAGAGATTTTTTATTCTTTTTTACAAACCTTTCTAAAAACTCATCATAACGCATTACAATAAGTGGTTCTTCTCTATCTGCTTTGATTACTTGGGCATTTACATGCTTACTAGGTATCATCCATTGCCCCATAGCTTTTCTAACTTTAGCTTGAACTTTGAATGATTTACCTAGTAGTACGTCTACTTCTTCGTGCATGCCGAGAGCTGCGCCATTAGACGCATATGCTCTCTTGCATGCTATTCCCATGGCTTGGGTCATTAATACTATCAATCTTTCGAATCTGTTACCTTTTGCTTTACTTGGACTTGCCATTTCTAACTCTTTTCTTCGTCAATTGTTTTCATATAGAACGCATCTTGCAATTCTGCTTCTAGCTTATCTTGTTTTTTTGTTTCTGTAAACATAACAATGCCATCTATAATACCTTTTTTATAAGCACGTGCTTCTATAGTAGTGTCAAAAGCAGCCATAGGAGCATCTCCTTGGTCGTTTTTTAGAATCTCTTTCCAATATACCATGTATTTACTCATTTAATATTGCCAAACCTTTCTATTCGTTTAATGAACTCTTTAGCTTCATCATCATCTAGCTCATCTACTGAGTTTACAGTTTCATCTACATTTTCTATAAACGAAACTTTGTTACCATCAAAACCAAACACTAGTTTTTTGTTTTCACCATAACGAACTTTAGCTGCTACAATTTGTGTTTTGTTCTTACCTAGTGTACTGTTTTCATAATTTACTTTGTAATCATAATACACAAAAAGAACATTTTCTGCAACTTGTTCTATAGAGCCTGATTCTGCTAAATCACTCATCTTTGGTACTGGGTCAATACGTTTTTCTATATCACGATTAAGCTGACTAACAAGTATAGGTACAATTTGATATTGTTTAGCAAGCCATTTGTATTCATTCATAACTGTTTCTAGTTCAAATCGTCTTTGATCGTAACCATCCATTTTAATAAGCTGTATATAGTCATCAATAATTACATCTGGTTTGTGTCTTGCTATGTGAGTTACAACAGAATCTAAATCTCTTGCAGTGTCTATCATAATTAACTGGTCTTGATATGTTTTCATAACATTCATAACTCGCATTAATTCATTATAGCCACCTTTGTCCAAGCCATTGGCACGAATATCACTATAGCTTAGATTACCACTTTCTAGTACAACTAACTTTTTCATCATTTCTACATTAGTCATCTCACGATTAATCATAAGAACTTTGTGTCCTTGTTTAACAAAGTTTCTAACTAAATTAACAGAGAATGTAGTTTTGCCATGACCTGGTCTACCTGCTATAACAGTAACCTCGCCTTTAGTCATACCACCAGCTAGATTGTCTAGTTTATTGTAACCAAATCTAATATAGTTACCACCTGTTTTAATTGAGTCTAAAGTTTCATCTATAATTGATTCAATAGATGGATCTTTAATAGGACTTAAAGCTGTTAACGAATCAGTTGTTTTTTTTACTTTGCGTATTAATTTTTCAAATTCTTCGTTATTCTCGTAAGCACCTTTTTGTATTTTAATACTAGATTTAATTAACTCACGCTTTAAGAACCTCTCCAATATTACCTGTGCATGATGCTCAACGTTAGCTGTGGAAGGGATAGAACCAGACAAACCAGTTATATAGTATGCTGATACAGCTTGTTTTTCTTTGCTAGTAAGTTTAGACATTATAGCTATAGGGTCAATTGGAGATTTGTTCTTACTCAATTCTACTATTTTTTGCCATATTATTTTAGTTTTTTCATGATAAAATACATCTGGCTTTGGAATGTAGTCTTTAACTACTGTGTATAGTTCTGGGTTAATCATTATGCAACCAAGAACTGATTCTTCTGCTTCTTTACTATGAGGAAAAGCTTGGTATTCTTCTACACCTCGCATACATCACCTACACAATTTGAGTCATTACTCATTACCGACGATTCCATATCTCTTTTTTCTTTAATTTTATTTTTTATTTCTAGTATTGCTTTACGCAAACTTTCTGTATTTGGTCGGTCTTGTGTAGGGATTGCATCAATTACTTTTAATGCTGTCATTAATGTATTTACTTCTTCCATGTTCTGTATCAATAATAAATAATATCCGTTCTCCATAATTTCTTTCTTTTTCTGTTCTGTTAAAACTTCCATAATTTTTCCTTTTCTTATTACAGACAGAAAACCGACTACAAAATACCAGCCTTCTTAAACAGTTCTTTATAAATAGAATCCTAGTTATTAATTAAACGTACTTAAGAAAGCACAGTTACTAAACGCCAATCCAGTTAATTATGCACTTTGAAAGTCGGTTATTGTCTGTATTTTCTATTGTAAAATAGAGTTTTGAATTTAGTTAAGTACCATTTCTTTTGCTACATCAAAAGCAAGTTTTTTAGTTTTATAACCCCATCCAAACCCTATAGATTTCATTCTATTGTTATAGTTTTTGCAATGATCTACATACTCTGTTACAGCATTGTAAGCATCATACATAGTTCTACCATTATTACCTTTGCCATAAACATAGTTATGCATTAATCTTTCAAACTGTGGTTTTGAAAAGTTTGGTGATTTTCTGCCTGTTAATGGATTAATACTTAAAGCATTTCTATGTTTAATTGCAGGGAATATAGTTTCAAAGTATTCTACAACTTGAGATTTATCAAGTTTAGTAATATAGAAATCACGCATTATAGTAATTGCTGTGTCAATATCACCTTCATTAGCTCTAAGAACCTCTGTAAAATCATCCAATCTTTCTCTAGCATTTGTAGTATGTTTAATGGTTAGTTTTGTACCTTTAGAGTCTAATGAAAAGTCTAAAGTATTTTGACAAACTACACGAACAACTGTAGGTCGTATAACAATACCAGAACTACCATCATGACTATTATACAACAACATATATGATTGTAATTCATCTGTATTTATACTATCTACATTAGGTCTTTTAGCTAATATCCATATTTTTTCTCCATCGCCTAAAGCACCTGCAGTTTCATATGTATAACCTTTTTCTAACAACACTTCATCAAAAGGTTGAAATGCTTCTAGATTTTGTAATACTTCATATTTTTCAGAAACATTACCTAATGGTAAAAATTTACCATTTTTATCGTATCTATATGTACAATGATAACCAGTTGGTCTTGTTTCTCCATTAATTACATATGTTTCTGATTTATGTACTTGCCAATCTAATCCTGCTTGGACCAGTGCTTCTTCTGTTGATGGTGGTATGTTAAGTTCTGTTCCCAATCCGTGCCATGGTGTTTCTCCAACATAGAACATTGCTTCATTATTCATTATATTATGCATTTACTTCTCCTTTATTATAATTTGGATAATCGTATTTAGAGCAAGAGTTACATTGTTCTTCATCTATTTGATAAGTGTAATCTTTGCCATTTTTTTTATAGATCTTATATCTATATTCTATTACTCTCCTGCCATCGCATCTTGGACAGACATTAGCGTACACTTCAGCAAGTAGTTCTTGCTCAGTCTTCTGGCGGGTCATAGCCTCTTATTCTCCTTTCTGCTTTTAATTGCGTTTCTTTGTGTTGAACTTTGTTACGTATCATAGCTGCAAGATATGATAATGGTTTAGCTTTTAAATGCATTTCATCATCTATATATTGTCTTATGCCAAGCATAACATCTCTTAAATCAGCTGTGCCACCAACTGTGTACAAGAACTTGCTCTTTTCGATACCTGTGAGTTTGCCCTCGTACACATGCTTATCAATTATCTTGAAAAACTCGCTGATGACTTCCTGAAAAAGAGGACTAAGTTCATCCCAATACATTTTGGCTTCTGTAGTAATTACTTCAGGGTCAGAATGGTAATTACATCTTGGGCATCTAAAGTATCCTCTTTTTCTTGTTTTCATTTTTTATAATGTCCTATTGAGTAAGGTTGTCCAGGAACTGCATACATTATCGAATGTTTTAATGTAGCAGGTATTTTATTGTATTTTTTAGTCATAAGATGTTCAACTAATTTCTTTTTACTGTTAAGATTTATACAATCTCCGTCTAATCTTTGTAAAGCAGCAACACCGTAACAATTAAAGAACTTTTGTCTAAACTCCTTATTTTTAACAAACTCATGTGTAACATATTGATACAAGCTCAATGGAGACTCAATTGATTTAAGCCATTCATCTATTTCTGCATATGAAAATGTGTTGTAATGATGGTTAAACCAGTATGGTGTCATTCTTTGTACAAATGTAGCATCTGTAAATTTCATAGTATGAACAGGATGAGATTTATCTTGTATAATTGTTTCACCTTTTTTGTAATCATACGTTGATGGTACTGCTGTACTGAGTTCTCTGTGTTGTATTAAGAATTTAAATGTTGGATCTAAATCCTTTTTACTATTACCCATACGTTCTTTATATGTTTCTACTACTGAATCTACTATCGGTGCAACAAGTTTATTTATTTTATTGTAAGCCAATCTGTATATATCATCTTTACTATCATCTTTTTTATTTTCAGTATCATTTTCTTTACTTACTTGTTTCTTTGTTTCATAATAGATAATAGGTTTTAAAGGATTACCATTCCATTTAGTTACAACAATATCACTGTATTTAACTTCTGTTTGTTCTACTAGCCATGATTTTAATGATTTAGAATCTTTTATTTTCCAAACTGATAAATCCCAATCATGTATATATGTTTTACCTTGCCTATCAGTGTATTCATTATTTTCTTGAACAGGTAATTCTTTAAATAATTCCTGACCTGCCAAAGTATGTTTTATCATAACTTCTGAAAGAAACTGTTTATTGTCATGTATTTCTTTATCTATATACTCATCAAACAATACATTTTGATAATTTGGTGGTTTGACTCCTATTGCTTTTTCTTCTTTACGCCATACTTTTAAAGGCACAAATTCTAATAGCTTAGATGCAGTACTACCAGACAATCTGCTGTAAGCTTCTCTGCAAAAATCATAGATATTGTCATCATTAATTTCTTTAGCTCCATTTTCTTCAAGAAATTCATCATAGAAACTAATTTGTTTATCAAGTGGCATTTTACCAAACTCAACAATATCTTCTATGTAATCATCTAAACTTCCATCGTCTTCAGTTTCAGTAGCAAGTTTACTTAATTCACGAAAGATCTTAGGTTCTATGTTAGAAAGGAATGTAGCTACTTGAATAAACGCTTTGTTTTTACCAAATAAGGCTTGTAATTGTTTTTGTGTTTTAACAACACCTTTAGCAGCCATTTGATTTATGCCAATAGCACAATCCCATATAGTTAGTTGTACACGATTCATATTAGTCATTAACTGAGCTAATGTAGAATCCATACCATATTCATCAAGTTGTATTTGATATGCTGGTATTAAGTCATGTTTTAGTTCTTTAACAATTTGCAAACGTTGATGACCATCTAATACAACTGGTTTCCCATTAATTAATTGATAAGTAATAGGTTGCAGTATACCATATTCATTAATGTTTCTTTTGAGTTCTTTATACTCACTTGTTTTCTTTTTGTTGTTACTACGTGCGTTACTAAAGGACTGAATGTCCTTGATTTTAAGGGTGTTCATGTTTACTCCTATTGAGGTGGTTAATTAAATAGGGCTAAACTGTTATTATGTATTCATAAACCTTTAACTACTAAATAACTAGTTGTGTTTAGCCCTAAAATTAATGAGAGTAAATAGTCGCATCCTGTTAGAGGTTACCAAGATACTCCCCAGTATAGACTCGATAACTTAAGTGATATTTACCTATTTACTCTCAATTATTGATTAAGATTTTGTGATTGGAACAACCGCCCCCAAATGCACAAGAGATGGAGGCGGCGTTGGCGTTGTTTCGCTGTCCAGTTATCAGGAAAGGGAAATTAAAACTGATAACTTAAAATGGTAAGTCCTCGTCGTCTACGACTGAGCCACTATCGGCAACTAATCCATGATACTGGTTAGCATCATGCCATGGGTGAACTTCTGTGACTCGGTTTACCATAGTATTTGGGTCATTATATTTAGGTTCTTCTTTAACGTGAACTATTAAAGGCAAACCTTGCCAGTTTTCGAAGCCTTTATCTAATTTCTTTATATCATTTAGATCAGCAGGGTATTCTGTTACTCCATCTTTTTCCTTCAGTGTTTTATTATACCCAGAATGATTAACTAAATGCAAGAATTTTCCATTTACATCTCTAAAATACTCATATTTTTCTTTATCAGTCTTACCTTGTAGTTCTGTAGTTAGAAATACATCTAAATTCAGCCATTTTCTGCCAAATTCTGGATGTTTTTCGCCATCTACTTCAAGTGTAAACCATAACTTATCGTAAGTTAGACCTTCTTTCTTACCACTTTTGTATTTTAGACCACTTTCTGACTTGAAAAACTCAGCATCTACTTCGTTTAATTTAACAATATGTACGCAGTAATCCCCTGGAGGTACTGTCTTTATTTTTTTCTTGTCAGATTTACTATTTCCTGTTGGAATGTCGTTTGTTGTACCTTTTATTGGCATTATTTACTCCTCTTTTGTATAATATTTTCTATTTCTTTTACTACTTTATCGTATGTTGATGGATCTTGTTTGATACTAGTTAGTTTACGTTTCATTAAATCAGTATAATCTGATGCATTAATACCACCATTATCATAAAGCTCTTGTATTTTTTCTTGTAATGCTTGTAACGTCTTAACTTGTTCAGTTTTTAGTTTAGGTGGTGCCAATGCACCATCATCATCATCGCTACTTGCAAGATTTAAATGTGATAGTAAAGCATAGCGTCTTAAATATGTTATTGCTTGACCTGCACTTTGATAAGAGCTAACTCTTGTATTGGTATCAATAGGAACAGACACATTAGATATAATGTATTGACCAGATTTATGCATCCATGTGGTTTTTACACCTATCATTCCATCATTACCTATTGGTGCTTGCATAAAAGTTATACCATGTTTTTTCATAATGGGTTTGATTTTAGGCAAAAGATAATCCATTGATGTGTACTTGAACTGACCTTGCGAATCTTTCTTAATTTTACTGAACTCATCAGTCAGTTTCATTTGAGCTTCAATAAGTTTAGTTATATCAGCTGACATTACATCGTATGATGTATCTTTATGGGCTATTTCATTCATATTATCCTCTTTTTATATATGGTGAATCACAAATATCTACATAATCACAATAATCTCCACACTCCCACTTGTAAGCAGGCATGTAGTTATTCATGCTAGGGGTTGGTTCTGTTACGATATTATTTACTCGCTCCCAATAGTCACGAGCAAAAGTTTTATACGATAGATCTACAGGTTTTATTTTCATTACACTATCGTCTTTTTTATAATACACAAGACCCATTTCTACTATTTTTATAGGTGGACCTTCTAATTCAAAGCAATTATCTTCTAACATCATTGCGTATGTGCCAAGTTGGTACTCATAATTATCTTTACTTGATGCTTTATCACTAAATATACTTTTCCAACTCCAAACATTGGTAGTTTTCCAATCATACAAGTAACCTTTATTGTTTTCATCAACTATTAACAAGTCAAAACTGCCAGATAGATTGTATTTTTTGTGTTTCATATGTATCTCTGTAAAATACAAATAATCTTTTTCACCTTGTGATGCGTACCATTTAATAGCTTTTTCAAAATCATTACCTACTATTGTGCCAAGCTGCAATTTTCTGCGTGTAGGATTGCTTTGAGGTCTCATTTTAGCATCGTTTTTTAAGTACCATTGCTTTTTCATGCAAAGACCAGCACCTGATGCTGTGTACATACCTAACGATTTTTCCCGTCTGTTAAATCTGTTAACTTTTTCTTGTTGTTCTAGGTATGTTTTGTATATATGTAATGGATCTTTATCCATTTTATTCCCTTCTGTACTCATAATTTACCCTTTATTTATAGTAGTTCATAAACCTATTTCGTCTAACTCTTTATTTACTATTGGTTTTTGTTCATCGGGTATACTATCATAATACTGATGCAATATATCATAACCTTTTTTGTATCTATCTTTCATAGTAATGTCAGATATAATCACACCAGCTACATAAATAACTAGGTCTATTACTTCTTCATAGGCTTCATTCATGTTATCTCTGTTCATTTCACCGTCTTTAGGCATATCATGTCCAAACTTAACATTACCGAGCTTTAATCTATCTTTAATTGCTTTAAGAATTAGTTTATTGTTTGTTTCTTCACTAACTATTTTAATTTCATCAGATTTCATTATCTCTCCTCAACTTCAAAATGTTTACATGGTATTACTAGTTTTTTCTCACCGCCAAGTACTTTAAATGTGCCTTTTTCGTACGCTTTCTTTTTATCTATTCTATATACAAACAATTCTGTGAAATAATATATGTGATCAAAGTCGTGATTAGTTGTTTCATCTAGATTTAGAGTCCAAGAACCTTGATATTGGCGTGGAACTTTCTGTTTTACTACTTTGCCATCAGGCATTCTGCGTTTTACTGTACTTTTTAAGCCAAGCATACGCAATTTACCTTTTTCTGGCTCTTTTTTTATTAGTTTACGGTCTTCTATTATCTGTCCGTATCTCATTTTAGCCATAATTAACCTATAAACAGAGGGTTTCCGTCTTCATCAACGTCAGAAAGGTCAGATATGTCAGTTATTTTATTATTTGCGTAAGAATTACAAATTTTTTCTAATTCTAAAGCTATTGCAGTGATTTTCTTTAATTTTTTAGCGTATTTAAGATTTTTTTGATAAAAGTGTAAGGATAATGCTGCAAAAATTAAAATTAATATGTATGTCATGTTATCTCCAATTCTTTACAAGAACATTATTAGATGTATCTACCTCTAAGCCAAGCTCATTCTCTAATGTTTCTAAGTTTTGTAAGAAACTTTTACGTTCTTCACCAGTCTTTTTATTATCTGGTGTTGTATTATGCACCTTTATTTCTATTAATGCATCTATCAATTGTTCTATTCTCATCATAATTCCCTCAATTTATATTAAAGTATAAATATTCTTCATCGTCATAATACTGTTTAAGTGTAGGACATAGCCATATTGTATTACCTTGCGTACGTAATACATCACTATTATACAGTACCCATTCAGAGCTATCATCATCAAACATTTCTGTACGAGTTAATGAATAGCTATTAGGAAAGTAAGTTGATGAGAAGTTTAAAACAAATTCATTATCTTTTTTATCTGGGAAGTACAATTTTACTATTTCATCGAGTAAATCACTTGCACCACCAACGAACGCTTCTCGATAAATCCCTTTAGGAGGGTCATCGAACACCCATTGTATACCATGTAGTTTGTATAACTTTACACTATATATGGACATCGCTTTATTACTATCTTTTTTCTTAGGTTTGATTCCCATTTTCTCTTTAAGTCTTTGCCACACGGGATCTTTGTTAAAGTCTGGCAATGGTCTTCTTTTTTTCTTCATTGGAACTGGCATTATTATTCTCCTCTACTTTTTAATCTAAGTACTTCATTTTCTAATATTTTAATACGAGTCTTTAAGTCGGTCATAGCATGTAGCATCAGTCTATCTTCTCTAAAAACATATTCGTGGTCTGAATCAATATTCTGTTCTTTCATTCTATCTAATTTAAGAGATAGAGTTAAGAACGCATGATATATGTGGTCATCTGGTTGACCAGCATCTTCCCAATATCTTTCTGCTTCATCCATGAATACATCAACTATTCTAACGAGTGCTGCGTGTTCACGATTGTCGAGTATTATCATGTTATCTCCTGTATATTTGTGAATGATCTATTATCTCTATTGAACTCATAGTGCGAACTTCTGCTTCGCCTAGACTTTCGTTTTGACAAATGATTGCGACTGCATCTGCGATACATACATCGCATGTACAAGCTGTTTGGAATAACTGTCCGTCTTCATCCATCTCAAAGTCTACTCCTGAACAATCTAATGTGTTTTCTGAAATTATTCTGAACGTTTTCATATCTGTTGGTGTCATAATATTTCCCTTATTATTTTGACTTGGTTGTGATTAATGTGAAAGCTATATAGTATACGAGCGCAGTAACGACTGCGATTAGAAAGTCATCGGTTATATTAAACATCTTTGTAGACCTTCTTAAGAATCCAATCTGGAAACACACGAGCGAATCTGCTTTTGGCTTTATCGAGGTCGCCTGGTTTAGATGACTGACGAAGTGCTGTTTGTTGTGGACTATTTTCGAACTTGTTGATTGCTTTACGAATGTTATTCGCTTTACGACGTTGTGATGCTGATTGTTTTTTAGTAGGGTGTTTTGAACGAGGCATTTAGAACTCCGAATTATGTAGTGTGTGAATACGAGTGATGATAAAAGGGGCGAACGTTGGAGAGAGTGGTTATAAGCATGACCTTAATAATACACTTTTGTCCGCCCGTTTTACCGAAAGAAGAACAAACTCCCGAAGGAGTTTGTGAAGAACTAACTTCGAGCAGGCATTGTCAGAGACAATGACTCGCCATCGAAGTAGGTTCGACTGACATCGACATCGAAGGAAGATGGATCGAAGTCAAGCGGACATAGGATGGACGTAGGATGTCCTGTGTTCTGCTTGGTCGAGCCATTGATGACGGTGTCCATCTCGACTACTACGCCTTTGACGTCAAGTGCAGTCTTGCCCCACTTGGCGTCGGTGTAGTAGAACCTACCAGTCGTTTGAGACTGCTGTAGGAAGTAGGTGGTCACCGACTTCTTGTCGATGCTGGGCTTTGGTGATGATTTTCTTGGTGCCATGAGAATAATACCTTTCTATTTTGATTTTCAATGGTAACTAAAAATCGGAAACGAAGTTCCGAAGCAAGCCCGCTTGCAAGTAATATAGTGTCCGTATTATTTTGTGCAATTTTTGAAAGTTTCTACCATATAAAAAAAACGCATTACCTTACTATTATATTATTTTACAGATATATAAATTGTAAAAGTAGTGCGCTTTTGCTTCGCTAGAGGGTAATAGTTTTGACCTATATGAAGCAAGTAAAAAATTATAAAAAGATAGTTCTTTCTTTTAAAATAGAGTTTTGCGAATTTACCACATGAAAAAATATACATTAACTATCATTTATAATGACAAAACTGGTGATATGGATAGTTTAACAGAAGATGTTGAGGAACTAGATTCTTATCCAATATCTGTTACAGCTAGTGCAAAAGTTATGGAACAAATAGATGAGGCTGGACTTATAAAAGAGTTGTGCGTACCATTCCCAGGAGTATGTATAGGGGAGTCTTGATGCGTCAGTATACTATTGGCGGCAAACATCATCCGATCTTTGAAAGCAAAGAGGAGATTCCCAATAATATTGTGGTTATTGAAAATTGGCGTGATGGAGAAATAGGTGATTGGGTTCGTGCAGACGATGATAACGTTATACAAATATTGCGATGCAGTACTGTATTAAATAGAAAAAACGTTATTAAGTATGTAGGAACTTGCACAGGAACCTATCTCTGTCGAGATAAAGATAAGATGGACACAGAAAAAAGGGAGAATATATATTCTTTCTCTGCTAGTGCATCTAACAATACAGCAAAACGGATAAAAACACGAAATTATCTGACTGCCAATGAAGCTGTATTTTCTAAGCTAATTGCTAATGGCTACACACCCGAAGATGCCTACAAGAGAGCATTTGGTACTGAAAATACCAAGTATGCTAAAATGAAATCAGCTGTCCTAATTAAACAGGAGCGTATCGTGAGTGCTGTTAAAGAAGAACTAGACGTAGTATTGAAAAGCGAAGGTATTGATTTGCATTATCTTATTAAAGGTGTCAAGCTAGAGGCAGAAAATGCCGACAAGTCAAACGACCGATTAAGAGCATTATCAATGCTATGGGAAGCTGCAGAGGTAATACCTAAACAAAAAGTAACGCAAGTTACTGGTGCAGTATTTCAAGGGTTTGACGATAATATGTTAGAATCAGCAAAACGCCCAGAGCTAAAAGGCGAGATAGCTGATGCATCAAAAAGACCATAAGTCGACACAAAATAAAAATTCGGTGGCTACGCCACGCCTGTCTCTAGGGCAGAGAGTAGTTAACAGATTTCCATCTCAACACGAAGACCCTGAAAAAGCAGCCGAACAAGAGAGAGGACTACGTCAGCTTGTAGACTTACTTATACCACAATCAAAAACAGATGTTGCGCTAATGGCGGCTGGACCCGTTGTTGGTAGGGTTGCAAGATCTGCAAGAAAAGTAAGAAAGTATACTAGTGGAGATTTTGATGTTACAGAAACTGCTGGTGGTACAAAAAAATTAACATCTGTTATTAAAGAACTGCCTAGATTTGATTTAAAAAAGTCAAGACAAGTATTTAAAGACGATACACATGATATAGTAACTGCTGTAACTCCAACTTTTATTCAAGGCAACAAACCTATGAGAGCAAATGTTACAAGCTATATTAAAGGTTCTGAGTTTGGTAGTAAAAAACTTGGTGATATGAGCATGACGGTTTCACAAAAATCTGATAATGTAAAAGGTAAAAAAATAAATTATTTTGAATTAAGTAATTTAAAGATGAAAATAATACCAGACTTAAGACCTAATATGAGTAAAGAGGAAATAAAAAGTGCATTAGCAAAAAATCAAATGGCTGTAGGAAAAATGATGAAAGTTTTAACAGATACAGTTGATGATGATTTTGTAGTCAAAGGTGATTCTTATACTATGGATAGTTTTAATACATTAATGAAAGGATTTTTAAGAAAAGTTAAAGAAGTTGATTTTAGTACAGATAGAGCAACTATTGCATATGATTATGGAGATGGATATACAGCGTCTGTTTCACCAGCTATAAGAAAATTAAAAGAAGCAAGTAAGAAAGGCTCTGGTGCTTTTGAAAAAGAATTAGAAAATATTATTGATGATTTCAACAATAGTCTTTTTAAGAATCAAGATAAATTATTTGGAGATCCTAAGTTTGAAATTGTAAAACCAGGCGATGGTGTTCCAAGAATTGAATACAATACTTTTACTATGAGTACATTTAAAAAATATTTAGCTGGAGTAATGGGTATTCCAGCAACTCAATTTGATAAATTTGCAGAAGATGTAGCAAAAGATGAAAGCAGTTAATGATTGAATTTTTATTAGGTTTAGCATTAGGACTAGCTGTAGCTAGTACAGATATGGGTGAACCTGTACCTTATCAAACTATTACATATACTGATAGTAGTAGGATTGTAAAAGTGTACAATACTTCTGCTTTTAAATATCGTTATATGCCTAACGCTTATGCTATAGGGTGGAATACAAATAATTATAAGTATTGGGATACAAAACCAATAAAACCATTATATGTAAAAACTATTCATGTAAACCCTAAACCTAAACCGAAACCGAAGGAAAGAAAAGAATGAAAGATTGTTGTTGTAGTTGTGAGTGTTGTAAATGAGTAAACCAATAGGACAAGATTCAAGTTTAAACATTAGTTTACCTATGCTTTTTCAAGCTGTAGGAATTATTGGAGCTATGGTGTGGGGTTATGGCGAGTTAAATGGTCGTATTTCTTTTCTTGAATATCAAGTAAGAATAAATGAAGAGCATATAGAGGCTATTGAAGAAGATGCTAAAGAAAGTCAAAATGCTGAGATTCCTGCTGATATAAGACAGAATGAAAAAATTAAAGTTCTAGAAGAAGAAGTAAAAAGATTGCGTAATGAGCAAGGCAATTAACGAAAATGCACAAATACATATTTCGATTGCTTTTCTTATTAAGGCGATGGCTGGAGTTGCGATTGTGGTTGGCAGTTGGTACCAGGCACAAATGCAGTTCGCAGAACAAGAAAGAAGAATAGAAGATTTAGAAGACAAAGTAACTGTGCTTTCTGCATCTGTTGAAGGTTTAGAAACACAAAAAATACAAGCTCTAGAAGAAGAAAATAGAAGCCTAATGCAAAGACTGGGGATTAGAAAATGATAGAAACATATGCTGAATACGGTGCAATTGGGGTTATAGTTGCATTATTTGGGTTTATGATTATAAACCTTATACAGAGTCAAAAAGCTCAAAATGAAGATTTAGATTCCATAAGACAAGATATAGCATCAACAACAAAGGTGCTAACAAATACAGAAGGAATCTTACTAAAGATGCTAGACAGATGGAATAGATCAGACGAAACAAGTCAAAGGCATAGAGAGGACATAATCAAGGAACTTAACGATGTGACTGATGATTTAGCTTATCTCAAAGGTCGCATAAACGGAAAGGCAAACTAATGCTAAAACGAATCATTGGCAAACTAGTTAAAAAGCATGGTATGAAAGGACTACTTATAATGGTAGGCGATTATGCTGTTAAAGCTACTAAGTCAAAAGAAGACGATAAAATTTGGGAAGAAGTAAAAGCTTTATTAGATACATTCTAAAAAAACTTTGAATATAAATACTCAAAATGTTAGCAAGGCAGAAAATGCTTTGCTAGAAGCGTCAAAAGACATGATTGCATTTGGTAAATTATTTTTACCTGATGACTATATGCGTTCTGAAACTCCATGGTTTCATTACGAAATATCTGATGCAATTATGGACAAAGAGACCAAGCAATTAGCTGTCATCATGCCACGAGGACATGGTAAAACAGTTTTAACAAAATGCGACATCCTTTGGTCATTTTTATTTACAACTAAAGAACCATTGTTTTACGGATGGGTATCGGCGACAGCTAAGCTTGCTACAGGTAATATGGATTACATTAAACATCATTTAGAGTTTAATGATCGTATAAAATATTACTTTGGTAATTTAAAAGGTAGAAAATGGACAGAAGAAGATATTGAGCTTAATACAGGACACAAACTTCTGTGCAAATCAAACATATCAGGTATTAGGGGAGGTGCAAAGCTCCACAAACGCTATGACTTGGTAATATTGGATGATTTTGAAGATGAAAATAATACAATTACTCCAGATGCTAGAGCAAAGAACAGTAACCTTATCACTGCGGTTGTTTATCCTGCTTTGGAGCCTCATACTGGCAGGCTGCGTATTAACGGTACTCCTGTGCATTATGATTCCTTTATTAATAATCTTTTAACTAATTACGAAAAAGCTAAAAGAGATAAAAAAAGTTTTGCATGGACAGTTAAAACGTACAAAGCAATAGACAAAAAAGGTAATTCTTTATGGGATTCTTGGTTTCCTATAAAAAAATTAGACGAAAAAAAGAAATTTTACCAAGATTCTGGACAACCACAAAAATTCTATCAAGAATATATGATGGAAGTACAATCTCAAGAAGATTCTATATTTAATATGCGTCATATAAAACATTGGGAAGGTACGTTTGTTCATGAAGAACAAACTGGGATTAGTTATATAGTTAAAGATGATGATGCAGTTCCTGTAAATGTTTTTGCTGGAGTAGATCCTGCAACTGATTCACATAGAAGGGATTCTGATTTTTCTGTTATTATGGTTGTAGCTGTAGATGAAAACAACAATATATATGTTTTAGACTACATAAGAGAACGTGGATTGCCAGTTATAGGTATTCCTGGAGATAGCAAAGAAGGAATAGTAGATAAAATGTATAAAATGGAAAAAATTTACCATCCTTCGCTTTTTGTAGTCGAAGATACTACAATGTCTAGACCTATATTTCAAACTTTAATGTCAGAATCTAGAAGAAGAAATGATTTTAGTGTAAAATGGCGTGAAGAAAAACCTGGAACAAGACAAAGTAAATTAGATAGAATACAAGGAGTGCTTGCACAACGAATGACTATTGGTTCAATAAAGATTAAAAAAAGTCATTATGATTTACAACATGAAATTGTTACATTTGGTCCTAGAATGGCGCATGATGACACCATTGATGCGCTAGCATACGCAGTAAAGTACGCTTACCCGCCCCAACATTTATCTGTTCGTAAAGACGGAACTTACCGTAGAAAAATTAAAAAGCCCAAAGATTGGATTATTGCATAAAAAATGGCAAAAAAACAAAATAGCAAAGCAGATAGACTAAAAACTCTTTTTGATTCTCTAAAAAACTCACATCGTGATAATTGGGAGTCTGTAAATCAAGAAGGTTATGATTTTTATTTAGATAATCAATTGTCTGCTACAGAAAAAGAAGCATTGCAAGAAACTGGTATGCCAACATTTACAATTAATCGTGTTATACCTGTTGTTGAAATGTTAAACTATTATGCTACAGCATCAAATCCTAGATGGCAAGCAATTGGAGCTGAAGGTGATGATTCTGGTGTCGCTGCTGTATTTTCTGATATTGCTGATTATATATGGAATGGCTCTAACGGACAAGCCCTATATAGTAATGTAGTTAATGATGCTATTACAAAAAGTGTAGGATATTTGCTTGTTACAGTTGATGCTAATGCTGACCAAGGCATGGGTGAGATTGTAATACAGCAACCAGAACCTTTTGATATTTTTATAGACCCAAAGTCAAGAGATCCATTGTTTAGAGATGCTGCACATATTATGATACGAAAAGTATTTAGCAGAACACAGTTAATGCAACAATACCCACAATATGCTAATAAAATAAAAAAAGCATCTGGAAATTATAGCGATACTGATAGTTTATCATTAAATGCTACAGATACCTCTGATATACAATACAAAGACATCAAAGAGGCTTACACTACGGATGGTGGTCAAGATGATTTGGTAGAATTATTTGAATTGTATGAAAAAGTCCAAGAAAAATTTTATAACGTATTCTATAGAACAGTACCTACAGAAGAAGAAATGAAACAGATAACACAACAAGTTTCTGTGCAAATACAAGAAATGCAAAAAGAAATGTCTGTTCGTATGCAAGAAATGCAACAAAAACTTGCACAAGCTGTTGAAACTGGTGAAATGTTACCAGAAAGAATGGAATTAGAGATAGAACGAGAAACTAAAATGAACGAAACGCAATTGCAAAATGCACAACAGCAATTGATGGCAGAAGCACAAAAAGCTGCAAGTATAGTTCAAAATAATGTTGTAAACGAAAAAGAATATAAAGTATTGCAAACAGATACAAACTTTGTAGATATGATTGTAGATGTTGTTGAATTTTATAAGCCTGCAATAAAACAATGTTGTGTTGCTGGTGATGTATTCCTGTATGAAGAAATGTTGCCCATAGAGCATTATCCACTTGTTCCATTTACTTACAAATGGACAGGTACACCATACCCTATGAGCGCTGTGAGTCCATTAGTTGGGAAACAGCGTGAGATTAATAAGGCGCATCAGCTTATGATTCACAACGCTTCTCTGGGTTCATCATTAAGATGGATGTATTCAGAAGGATCTATTGATACTGATTATTGGGAAAAAAATGCTACTGCTCCAGGTGCATTATTACCAATAAATCAAGGTTTTGAAGCACCAACTCAAGT
>TARA_R100000655_G_scaffold53926_2_pt1 | contig 25637 bp, 39 predicted proteins | sample TARA_R100000655 | Tara Oceans TARA_R100000655 (sample SAMEA2622497) | marine metagenome | biome: marine biome (ENVO:00000447); feature: deep chlorophyll maximum layer (ENVO:xxxxxxxx); material: "saline water (ENVO:00002010), including plankton (ENVO:xxxxxxxx)" | depth 90 m
CAAATACGCAAGCTAATAATATAATGAACGGTACTACCAACTCAGTAAATAGAATGCAAGGCTCAAAGCAGAGAACACAGAGTGATATGGTGAATCAACTTAATGGTAGGCGTCGACCTGTTCGTACAAGAGCATTTAAGGCTATGAATAGAATGAGAGGAAACGCAATGCGTGGATATAGATAATACAAACACACCCTTTGTTTGATTTGGATTGGGGAGCTATATGCTCCCTTTTCTTTTTAGTAAAATGCAGAAGGTAGATTTACCCCTGCAGCCTTTAGCTCTGATAAAGTTCCTATAACATAATATTCACTGTCACTAATGTAAAGATCAAGGATAGTGTTGAAGTCTGGCTTCAGTCGTTCATACTCCTCCTGAGATATTCTTATAATTTTTTTATGTATCGGCATTACAATGCTAAGATAAACATAATTATCATAAGTAAAACGTAAAGATATTGAGAGATTTCTATTTTCATACTACAAAAATAATACTCTAATGTGAACTCTATGTTAAAGAATCTTTAAGGTAATGTCAATAATTGACATTTTAGTGTCGATTTTAGTGTCGATTTTAGATAGCTAACTCCTTGATAATCAAGACTAGTGTCGAAAATGTCGAAAAATAGTTCTAATTATAGTGAGAGAAATTTAATAAAGGGTAATAAATATATATATATATATAGGAGTAAAAAAAATTGACATAACTAAAGTTAGTGGTATAAGAAAATAATTTATATATTTGCATAATATAATTTAATTGAATACTTATGAACAAACAAGGATACACTCCCAAAGAATTAAACTTTGGAAAAGACGGCCGCGAAAAGTTAATAAGCGGTATTACTAAAATTTCAAACGCAGTTAAGAGCACACTAGGTCCTAGTGGAAATACGGTTCTTATAGAGTCACCAGAATTTACGAGTCACCTTACAGTTACTAAAGACGGAGTAACGGTTGCTAAGTCGGTTAGTCTTATGGACCCCGTAGAAAACCTTGCGGTTACTATGATGAAGCAGGCGGCAGACAGAACAGCTACGCAGGCAGGCGATGGAACAACAACGGCTATTGTTTTAACTGAGGCTATTGTTAAAGAGGCTTTGCATATATTTGAAAAGGATCCTAGTTGTAATAAAACGGAAGTTTTAAGAGAGATTGTAAGTTCTACAAAAGATATTGTTAAAAGATTAAAAAAATTAAGTAAGCCTGTTACTAAGGGTAAATTAAAAAGTGTAGCCACAATATCTGCTAATAATGACCCATATATTGGGGGGCTTATCGCAGATGTATATAATGAGGTAGGAAAGAACGGTATTGTTACTGTAGAAAAGTCTGAAACTAGTGAGACTTATATTGAGTCTACTGAGGGAATAAAAATAGACAGAGGTTATGCTAATAATTTATTTATTAATAATCACAAAAAAGATGAGTGTGTTCTAGAGGACCCATATATCTTTGTTTCAGACGCAGAGATAACTAATGTTCTTAATATTGAAAGCATTCTTAAACCAATTATTCAAGACGGTAAGTCTTTACTTATTATTGCTCCCTGCAATCCTAATGTTCTAAATACTTTGGCTGCTAATGTTATGAAAAGAAATATTAAGGTTTGTGTAGTTGATCCCCCAAACTTTGGATATAAACAACATGAGTTAATGCGTGACATAGCATTGTCTACAGGAGCGCGTTATTTTTCAGAAAAGACCGGGGATGATTTGAGTATTATAGAATTTAAAGACTTGGGAAGGGCCTCTAAGGTGATAGTTGGAGCTTCTTCCACAATCATCCTCTCGTCTGACAAAGACCATAACGAAGAGGTAGAAACACGAGTAGAAGAACTATGGGGAGCTCATAAGATTGCTACCAACAAGAATAGTAAAGATTTTATTATGTCTCGTATTGCTTCTTTAACAGGAGGAATCGGTGTTATATATGTGGGTGGAAATACAGATGTTGAACAAAAAGAATTATTTGATAGAGTTGATGATGCGGTGTGTGCGGTGCGTTCTGCTCAAGCAGAAGGAATTTTACCAGGAGGAGGACTAGCCTTGTTTAATATTGCTAATAACGGACTATTAAAGCATGTTGGAGAGGAAAATAATAAATCTAAATCGATTGCTAACGCAATATTAGCTAAAGCCATTAAGGTTCCTCTTATTCAAATACTTGACAACGCAGGATTTAAGGTAACTAAAACTTATAATACAGCTATGGAAACAGGTTACGGTTATGATGTAAAGAATGAAAAGTATGGAGATTTATTAAAACTAGGAGTTATTGATCCTATGAAGGTTACTAAGAATGCCTTACAAAATGCTGTTTCAGTAGCAGTAACCATACTAAGTACTAACGCTATTATCACAATGGCACGCTCATATGAAAAGTCAGAAGAATGAAAGCAATAGGTAAATATATAGTAGTAAAAGATATCGATGAACAAATTACTACAGACTCAGGGTTGTTATTATCTTCTGAGGATATGAAAGATTTAAGATATAAAAAAGCTGAGGTTGTTAATCCCGGAACAGAGGTTGATGCTATCAATGAAGGAGATACGGTTTATTATGATAAACATTCTTCACATACTATGATGATTAATAGTGAGCCTTATACCATTATTCAAGAAAGAAATATTGTAGTAGTAGTTTAATTAAACCTCTCTTCTTTTATTTTCTTATTCATTTCTTTAATCATGTTGCGATATACTTTATCAGTATACGACACATTACGAGCAAACATAGGATTGGCGGATTGACTTGTAGGAATTTCTTCGCCGCTTAATTTGTTATATATAGAAACTATAACCCTAACTGCCTTATAGGATAATTTATAAAGAGCTTTTTGTTTTCTATTGTATTTTCTAAAAACCTCTATCCATCCATTTTTTAAAAGTTGATCAAAGCGATTTATATTCCAACTAAGTAGTTCATCAAACTCATTAAACTTGTCTTTAGAAAAATATTCTTCATCATAAAGAAACAGAAGAATGTCAAGATCTGCTTGGGTAAGTTGATATTTAGATTTTATGAAATACCTTATAACTCTCCAATACTTTAAATAGTTTAATTTCATTTAATTTTTTTTTATTAACTTTGCTACAAAGATAGTTAAAAGATAACTATTATATAACCTTAAAAAAAATATCATGCCTATAAAGAAAATTATTAGTAAGCTACGTGGTAAGAAAAAATCTGCAGATACTAAAAAGAAAAAATCTACACGTACTACTAGAGCGACCGGTAAGAACACTACCACTAAAAAGAAAATTTATACATTGGGGGGTAAAACTCGAACTGTTACCAAAGGCAGAGGCCCTAAAGGGAAAAAAAAGAAAACAGTAGTTGTAAAAGACAAAAGTGGAAAAGTTATAAAAAGCAAAACGGTGATGAAGGGTCAAAAGGGAAAAAATACTCTTTTGGGAAGATATAAACAAAAAATGAAACAAAAGAAAACAGGCAAGTATAAATATCAGGAAAAAGGAGATATGGTGAAGGTCAATAGAAGGGGCGTTGGGCTACAGAAAGTTACTAATCTGTTTAGGAAGAAAGGCAACAAGAAGACTTCTAAAATGAAAAGAAAGGTATTATAAATTATAAAAAAAGAAAAAGATGTCAAAATTTGGAAACAAAATGAAAAAAAGGAGCTTTTTAACGGACTTAAAAAGTGCGATAGGAAGTATGCCTAGTGCTGCAAGAGAACTCGCAGGTGAATATAAAAAATTATTCAAAAAGAAACGTAAAAAAAAGAAATAAGTTTAAAAACTAAAAAATTATAAAAATATGAAACAAGGTTATAATGCTAGACTTGATGAGTCTTTAGGAAATAAGCATAAAGGTTCTCACAAGCAATCTTTAAAAGCAAGACGTGACGAGTCAAAAGCAATGTCTAAAAAAGATTATGGACATGCTTATGGTGGCGATCACTCTACGAGTTATGAAAAGCACGGCGGAAGTTGTTATCCTAAGAGTGTAAAAAAGCATTTAGAAAAAGCTTTTAAAACACAAACAGGAAGCAACAGAACGGGTGTAATGAGAAAGTCATAATGGCAACAAAGGGAAGAACAAAGAAGTTTCCAGAAATAAAGGCATCTCGACAAGGAGCTTTTACGCGGTGGGCAAAGAACAACGGATTTTCTGATGCGTGTTCTGCTGCCTCTGCGGTTATGAAGAATACTAAAAAGTATTCTAGTAAGGTGGTGAAAATGGCCAACTATGCAAAGAATTTTGGCTGTAGTACTAAATAGTTAAAAATTAATAAAATGAAATTTACAAACTACTTCGCGTCTAACGCAAGACAATGGGACAAGATTAGAATAGAAATAAGATTAGGAGGTTTAACTTTATTTGAGTTAAAATCAGATTTATCAAACGGATGCTTTAAGTTCGTTATATTTAATTTGGGTGTTAACAAAAACTGTAATTGCTAATGAGATCAAGAGGACTAGGAGATACTATAGAAAAGGTTACTAAAGCTACAGGAATAAAGAAAGTAGTAGACACCGTGGCTAAAGCTACAGGCAAAGACTGCGGATGTAATAAAAGACGTGATACTTTGAATCGTGTTTTTCCTTATCAAAAAGCTACTTCACCGCAACAAGGCAGTCAACCACCAGGAATAATTAGTAATATTATAAGAAAAATAGGATAATGGCATATCAAAAATTAGTAGGACAACCACAAAGATGTTTAATTCCCATCCCTAGCGATACCGTTCCAATACCGTGTCCGGCATATTTTAAATACACCAATGATTCTATTGCCTCAGGGGGGGCCGCTAATATCTTGAAGATACATCCAGGTGAACCTAGCTTTGTGGAGAAAGGAGTAAAGGTAGGTGATATTGTTTATAATGAAACCCTTCCGGGAGCATCAACTGTAACAGCTATTGTAGGACCTCGTGAATTAGAACTTGTGGCTACAGGAATAGATTTTACTCTGGTAAATCAAAAGTTTAATATTTGGGGGCCCGAGAGAGTTCCTTGTGTTTTAATGGCTATGGGAAACTTCGCAACCAATGCTTTAAGAGTTACAACTCAAGATGGAGTTATATTAAACTTAGTTAAAGCTCCTCCTAACGAGCGCCTTCCATTTGGACAGATTACTTTACTTAATGAAACAGGAACAACAGGTGGAGCTACTAACAGGGGCTATTTAGCAATGTGGTAAAAATAGAAAAAATAAATTATGGCATATCAAAAACTAGTAGGGCAAATTCAAAGATCTTTAACTATCATTCCGGATGATAATTTCGATATTCCTTTTCCAGGAAATAGAAAAACTCCATCAATTGGTCTTTTTAACGAAGGAGAGGGCGTATTTATCTCAGACGCGTCCGGGGTTGCTGCAGAGCTTCAGTGCAATACTGCTACATTTGATGCATGGGGAGTAGAGGTCGGAGATATTGTTTATGCAAGAGCAAACCCAATTACAGCACATGATCCTTTTGTTACTAAGGTCGAGTCTATTGTAAACTCAACAACCCTTACTGTTAAGGGTCTTGTAGGAGTAGACTTTGCGTCAGCAGGAACTCCTTTTGAAATTTATTCTCCTAAAACCTATCCTTGTCAAATTCTACATCTATACCAAGGATCTACTAACACTGTTTTTTTTCTTAGTCAAGATGGCGTGCAAATAACAAGCTCAAATCTAAGAAGTTTGCTAAGAGTGGCTGACGTCCCTGCTAAAAGGATTCAGGCAACCGGAACAACAAATGGTTCGGCGAATACGAACTTTATAGGACAATGGTAGGATTATGGAAAACTTATAGTACACTAAAGGGTGTACATCGAATTAAATATATTATAAAAGATGGCAAAAAAAACATGGACATTTATTCCAAACAAAAAGAAAACACACAATCGTCATGCCAAAAGCAAGACTACTTTTACCAAGGGAGCTAAAAATTACATAAAACAATATAGAGGTCAAGGCCGATGAGAACACTCTTTTTTATATGTTTATTAATTCCGATTTTATCTTTCGGACAGTTTTTTAAATATTCTACTTTTTACACATCTATGTCTTTAGAGACTTCTATGGTTGAAAGAGAAAACTATATTGCTATTAATAGAGGGTATGAAGATGTTACTATTATTAATCCTTATGATTACAACTTAACAGTTGGGATTCGTAAGATAGCACGATTTGATTATGAATATAAAGTTAAGACGTGGTACTACGGTACTGAGCGAACTGTTTCAGACCATGTTACTATTGGTAATGCTAATGGTTGGGAGTATTTGTTTAATTATTCTTTTATACGTCATCGCGGTGAGAAGTTTAATAACGGAGATTTTTGGTTACGCTATCTCGGCAATAAAACAGTTCATAAAGCCCAATATAAAGACAATGAAAGGTTAGATTTAAAATACATTTCTTTTGACAATCGACTTAGAATAACTAAAGGGCCTTGGGATTTTACCTTAGGAATTGTTTGCCGTAATCATCCGGTGTATGGCATAACTCCCATTGAAGACCTGTGGGTGCAGGGAGAAACGAGCTTTTTTGATCTTGCTGAAGATTTCGGTTATACCAGAGAGTTTGTAAATGGAGGGTGGCATTGGTTTGCTAACGAAGAGCTTCTTGCTACTTCTAACGATGAGTTTTTTAAACATTACTTTGGCGAAGCTGTAGCAAGCTATAACGAACAAGAATTAGAAAAATTAGGAACACAAAACGAAATAAGTGCTGTTCTAGGAGTTTCATATTATAAATGGGCGCCTAAACTATGGATTCACATATGGTATAATTTATTACCTTTGCATTATGGGCTTGATGATTATTCCTTTGCTTACGGGCAAGAAGAGAATGATTGGGCAGAGTGGGATGCAGGAATGGTGTTTGGTTCTCGCATAACTAAGAGATTAGGAATGTTTGTAGAAGGAACCCATCAAAGGTATTGGATGAAGCCTGTGTATGAAGTAAAGTTTGGGTTTAACTATTTATTCTTTTAATATGAAAAAATACTTATTTATTTTATTGACTACCCTGTTTAGTATGGTGGGGGCTCAAGAATACAATGACCCTTGTGTGGCATGTGCTGAATCTCAAGGTTATTATTGTGGTGATGACGAATCTAATTGGACACAATACTCTCCAGAAGGTTGTGTGCAAAATAGTTGGTTAAATGATGGTTGGGAAGATTGTGTAGATGGAGGTGATGAAAATGATGCAGTTCCTACTCCTATGTCTGCGTGTGTTATTGATGCTGTTGAATGTGACACAGTATATGTAGATGTTCCTGTGATTGAATATATAGAGGTTATAGAGTATGACACCATTTATACAGAGGTCGTAGAGTATGACACTATGTTTGTGGATGTAATAGAAGAGGTAGAGGTGTTTGTTTATGACACTATAGTAGAGGTTGAGTACATGGAAATTATAATTGCTGAATACATAGACTGCAACACAGGACTTCCGTGCACAAGTGGCATGGCAGAAATACTAAAAGAATCTTTAGATTCTAATTTACTTTATAATTTAGAAGGAAAAGTTATAAGAAAACCTAAAGGTATATACATTCAAAACGGCAAAGTAAAATGGCACAAATAGGAGAAAACACTAAAGTCAATACTGACTTAAAATTTATTATAGGATTTGTTATGTTGGTATTAAGCATAGCAGGAACCTATTACAATTTAGTAGGTCAGGTAGCTGCCTTAGAGTTGAAGGTGGAAAAATTTGATGGCTACCCTAGTGCCGGAGAAATTAATATGAAAAACGAATTAATAAGACAAACAGTTTTATCTAATAAAGAAACTTTAGATGCAATAGAAAAAAAGATTGACGTAATGGATGAGAGGTTGTATCAAGTAATTCAAAATTAATGAAAACATTAATATTAACAATATTTTTATTATTATCATTCCAAGGTTTATCTCAAGAAGTAATTAGTGAAAAAGACTTTGATGACAAGCTGAGCGATGATATTGTTTTAATTGAGTTTTATGCTGAATGGAATAAAAATAATTGTGTTGACTTAAGTGTGTTTAAAGACATTAAAACCTACATGGTTAACATTGACAACTCCCCATCTTTAAAAACAACTTATAAAATTGTTTCCGTTCCTACTATTATTATTTTTTACAACAAAGAAGTAGTTGAAAAGTATGAGGCAGATTTAACTTTTCAATTACCTGTTAAAGCTCCCAAACAAAAAGTAGAGGAGTTAGTCTTAAAGAAATTTATGTAATTATGCGATTAAGCAAAAACTTTACCCTACAAGAGTTAACAAAGTCTAATACTGCTTTACGTTTAGGAATTGACAATACTCCTACTAAAGACGGTATTCACAAATTAACTATTTTAGCCAATTCTATTTTACAGCCTATTAGAAATGAAATAGGGCCACTTAGAGTTACTTCTTCTTATCGTTCCACTGAACTGAATGCAGCTTTGGGTGGAAGTTCTAATTCTCAGCATTGTAGGTATGAAGCGGTGGACTGTCAGTTTGTAAAAAATGGCAAGATGGATAATATAAAAATTTTTGAAGCCATCCAGGATTTATGTTTAGATTTTGATCAATGCATTTTAGAGTTTGGAGATTCTACTGAAAGTATCGATCCTTCGTATCCGGCATGGATACATATTAGCTATAAAATAGCGGACAATAGAAAAGAAGTTTTGGTAGCTTACAAAGATGATAACAATAAAACAAAATATAGAAAATTAACAAAATATAACACAGTATGATAAAAGGATTAATTAAAAGTTTAATAGGTAATGCCTCTAATATTTTAGATGAGGTTATAACTACCGATGAGGAAAGAGCAGCAGCTAAACAAAAACTAGAAGAGCTTTTAAAAACTCATGAAAAAGAAATGTTTGAACTAGAAGTAGAAGACAGGAAGTCAGCTAGAACTATGTATAGCGATGATGCTTCTATTCAAAAAGTTTTAGCTACAGTTTTTACGGTAGCTTATTTTGCGTTAAGTTTTATTATGTTTAGATACTTTGTTACCGGAGATTTAAATTTAGGAGAGTTTGAGATAAGTTTTATTTCCACAATTTTTGGAGCAATGAGTGCTAAAGTTAATACAGTAGTAGACTTCTTTTTTGGAGGAAGCCATGGAAAAAAAGAATAATATGAAAATTACAAGTGCAAAAAAACAAGCGGCATTAAAAAATGCAGGAGTGTCAGGATTAAACAAACCTAAAAGAACCCCTAATCATCCCACTAAGTCTCATGTGGTAGTAACTATTTGTGAAGGCAAGATAAAAACTATTCGTTTTGGAGAACAGGGAGCATCTACGGCAGGAAAACCCAAAGAGGGTGAGTCTAGAGAAATGAAAATGAAAAGAAAAAAATTTAAATCTAGACATGGTAGAAATATTGCTAAAGGAAAATGTTCAGCGGCTTATTGGGCAGATAAAGTTAAATGGTAAAATTTTACTATATTTGCAATATAACTTTAAATTAAATTACAATGGCAACAAAAAAATTAACTGAAGACGAATTAATGTCTTTAAGAGGATCGTTAACTGAGTTTAATAAGGCAAAAATAAGACTTGCAGATTCTGCTTTACACCAAGAACAATTGGTGCATATGATAAAAACTTTAAAGCAAGACTTTACTGCACAGGAAGATAGATTGCTTCAAAAGTATGGTGAAAATTGTCGTATCAACTTAGAAACGGGAGAAGTGGTAGAAAAAGAAAAAAGTAATGGCTAAAATAAGTTCCTATGGCGAAGCATCTAATCCCCAATTAACCGATAGGTTGATAGGAACAGAGGTGAATGCTGACCCTAAGAATGACACTAAGAACTTTACCATCGACCAATTGTTGAATTTGTTAGGAGGAGGTAATAAAGGGGCTGTACTAAATCTTCCGTCTTTTAATAATGATACGGAAGCGGGGGCAGCAGGATTGGTTACAGGACAACTGTGGGTATTCACAACAGGTTTGGGACGTTTTGTTATGGTAAAACAATAAGAGATGAGTAATATAAATTCATATAGTGTTGCGGGCAATCCGTTATTAACTGATAAACTGATAGGAAGTGAGCAGGAAGCTACTAAAAACTTTACTATTCAAGAGTTGTTGGGCAAGTTGGGTGGTGGTGCGCAGGGTGCTAAATTACTTACTATTCCTTCATTTTTGACTGAGGCGGATGCGGAAGCGGCAGGTTTAAAAACGGGTCAACTTTGGAAACTTCCAGGAGGAACCGGAACTTTCTTAATGACAATAAAATAGTTAAAACAATATAAAAGAATAAATATATCATGGCAAAAATAAGTTCATATTCGCAAATTACCACACCTACTAACAGTGACTTGTTATTAGGCACAGACGTGGGTAACGATAATAAAACCAAGAATTTTTCAATTGCAGATGTAGGAACAGCTTTAGGGCTTCCACTAAGGGCTACTATTACTCTTACTAGTGCTCAATTGTTGACACTTAAAAGTCAATTTGTTACCATCCTCCCTAGTGTGGGAATAGGAAAATTTATATCTCTAGAGTCGGTGTATGCTAGTCTTAATGCAGGGCTAACAAATTATGATTTCACACAAGACATAGGTTTAGCAGTAGGCTCGTCAAGCGTGTATGCGGAACGCTCGTTTACTCTAGTAAAAGAACTCGCGAATAGCGTCCCCACTGTAAAGAGAAAGTTGGAGCCGGTTTATTTAATTCCTGCAGTGTCAGGGGGTCAAGCCCTCCAAGAGGATGGAGGAATTTTTATACAAGGTGACCCGGCCGGAGCAGACCCCACTCAAGGTTCGGCAACTCTGACAATTACCGCTTATTATAGACTGTTTGATGCTAATATGATTCCTTTAACTTCTTAATTAAATAAAATAAAATATGGACATACGTAAAATTTCTATAGGTCCTGACTACAAGTCGGGAGCTATGCATTACCTAGTAGGACAAGATGTTCTAAGCGGTTCTCACAAAATACATCTTATAAAAAATGACAACGGTGCAATAAAGATTTGGATTCAAAAGGACAATGAAGTATATTTATGGAAAGAATTTACTGACGCTATGCCTATTTCTATTGAATACAATATCTTTTTTGAATGAAATCACCCGATCAATTTATAGTAAAATCTGCGTTTAATAAGCGCTACAATAACACTAGAGAAATAGGTGGAGTAGATTTTGTGGTTAGCTCTTCCCAAGAAGATCACAAATTCTCAAGCCGTGAAGCTATTGTTATAGAAACGCCCTTACAATATAAAGGCCCTATTAAAAAGGGAGACACCTTATTGGTTCACCATAATGTTTTTAAGTTTTATAATGACATGTATGGTAGGCAAAAAAGCGGTAAAAGTTTTTTTAAGGATGACATATTTTTAATAGATAACGAGCAGTTTTTTTTGTATAAACAAGATGGGAAGTGGAAACCTTACGATCGTTATTGTTTTGTTAAGCCTATAAAGGTTTTAAACAATCTAGCTATTGATAAAATGTGTGAGTATGAGCCGTTAATGGGAATTATGAAATATCCTAATGAGTATCTTATATCTCAAGGGGTTAATAAAGAAGACAAAGTTAGTTTTACTCCAGACATGGAGTATGAGTTTTATGTGGATGGAGAGTTGTTGTATAGAGTTTTTGACCACCAAATAACCCTTAAGTTATGATTTATATTTTAGACGACTTTTTGCCTAATGATTTATTCCAAGGTATAAAAGCATATTTAAATAAAAATAAATTTCAAACTGTAGTTAAAGGAGAAAAAGAATTTTATATTCAACCTTCTTACGAAGAGTTTAATGAGTATGTAGCCTTAAGACTGTCCATGATGGAAGGGAAACCTATAAAAAATATTTTAAGTTTTTTTAGAGTAGCCACAGACGAACTTGATAATACTTGGCGCATACATTCTGACTTAAATATTAATGGAGAAAATCCCGACAGAGCTATTGTGCTTTATTTGTCTCCATCTGAATTAAATGAGTTACATGGAACAGCATTATGGGAGCATGAAAAATATGGAAGAAAACTTCCCAAAGACACAACCAATGAGGAATATGACAAAATGATTAGAGTGGATGCTGAGCAAATTGAAAAATGGAAACTTAATACAGTGGTGGGCTACACGGAAAATAGACTAGTATCTTATCCTTCTGCTTACTTTCATAGCAAATATCCCAATAAGGCATGGAAAGGAGGAAGACAAGTTTTTGTAATGTTTTATAGTCATGTGGATTAATGAGTTTTGAGTGGAAAAAACAAAACATAAAAGAGGTATGGAAACATACTAGACCACAGATTCATAAAAATAAAAAGAAATATAATCGTAAAAGAGATGGATTCAAAAGAATTAAAAACACAAATAATCGAAGCCGGGAGGAAGGCGGTAAGGCAATTGATTAAGGTTGCTAAAGAAGAAATAATAAAACCTGACCCTGAAGATGAGTTAGCTGCAGACCGATTAAAAAATGCAGCAGCCACAAAAAAACTTGCCATCTTTGATGCTTTTGAGATTTTAAATCGCATTGATAATGAGGAAGAAAGTTTGAATGCTATTAAAGGAAATGTTAAACTAGATACTAAACAAGGATTTGCAGAAAGAAGATCAAAATAAGCTATATAGGGTTTTAAAAGACTATATCCCCTCCAGAGTTTTGTCTAATAAAAACAGAGCTAGTTCTTGGGTGTATGGATATAATGAGAAATATGATTTTATTAATATATCTAAAACAGGTAAGGTTGGAGAAGTTATTAATATTTCAGGTTTAATTATTGGTCTGCCGTTAAAACCTAAGGAGTGTTTTTCTAGGAGTATTAAAAAAGATCAACAATATTGGGAGCGAGAAGAATTGCCTAAATCTTTATCTAAAATACATTCTATATTTCAATGGAATGATATGCATAAAGAATTTAAAAATACTTGGGTAGACTATATTGAGGGAGAGTTTGATAAAAGAGAATATGGTTATTGGTTTATGAACAATGGCGCGCCTACCTATATTACAGGATCTCACTATATGTATTTACAGTGGACTAATATTGATGTAGGGTATCCAGATTATAGAGAAGCAAATAGAGTTTTCTTTTTATTTTGGGAAGCTTGTAAGGCTGACAAAAGATGCTTTGGCATGACTTATTTAAAAATAAGACGTTCAGGATTTTCTTATATGGGCTCTTCTGAATGTGTAAATGTGGGAACACTAGCCAAAGACTCTAGGGTGGGTATATTATCTAAAACCGGATCAGATGCTAAAAAAATGTTTACCGACAAAGTCGTTCCCATATCTACGCGACTTCCTTTCTTTTTTAAACCCATTCAAGATGGTATGGATAAACCTAAAACGGAATTGGCCTTTAGAGTTCCTGCCTCTAAGATTACTAAAAAAAATATGTATGACTTAGCTAATGAAGAACTCTATGGTCTTGACACCACTATTGATTGGAAAAATACTGACGACAACTCTTATGATGGAGAAAAATTACTATTGTTAGTGCATGATGAAAGTGGTAAATGGATTAAGCCGAATAATATTTTAAACAATTGGAGGGTTACTAAAACCTGTTTAAGATTGGGTAGTAAAATTATTGGTAAATGTTTAATGGGTTCTACTTCTAATGCTTTATCTAAGGGAGGAGGTAATTTTAAAAAATTATTTGAAGACTCTAATGTTCTTAAAAGAAATCAAAATGGTCAAACTAAAAGCGGTCTTTATTCTTTATTTATACCAATGGAGTGGAACATGGAGGGATTTATTGATCGTTATGGTCAGCCTGTATTTGATACTCCACCTAAATCCATAGAGGGTGTAGATGGAGAAATGATTTATAACGGAGCAATAGATTATTGGAAAGCAGAAGTTGAGTCTTTAAAAAATGACGCAGATGCTTTAAATGAATTTTATCGTCAGTTTCCTAGAACAGAATCGCATGCCTTTAGAGATGAGAGTAAATCTTCTTTATTTAATTTAACTAAGATATATCAGCAAATTGATTATAATGATTCCTTAATTAAAGAGCAGCATGTTACTAGAGGAAGTTTTAGTTGGAAAAATGGAATTAAGGATTCAGAAGTTGTATGGCGTCCTGATTCACGGGGAAGATTTTTAATTTCATGGACTCCTGTAAAGTCTTTGCAAAATAATGTAATAGACAAAAGAGGTGTTAAGTTCCCCGGCAATGAACATCTAGGGTCGTTTGGTTGTGATTCTTATGATATATCCGGGACAGTAGGAGGAGGAGGATCAAATGGGGCTTTACATGGAGTAACTAAATTTAATATGGAGGATGCTCCTTCTAATGAGTTTTTTTTAGAATATGTGGCTAGACCTCAGACAGCAGAAATATTTTTTGAAGAAGTTTTAATGGCATGTGTGTTTTATGGAATGCCTATTCTAATAGAGAACAACAAGCCTCGATTATTATATCACTTAAAGAATCGGGGATACAGAGGGTTTTCTATGAATCGTCCAGACAAACATTATACTAAATTATCTAAAACCGAAAAAGAAATCGGAGGTATACCTAATTCTTCCGAGGATATTAAACAAGCTCATGCCGCAGCAATAGAATCGTATATTGAAAAACACGTAGGTTTAGATTTAACAGAAACATATAGGGAAGCAGACTTAATGGGCTCCATGATTTTTACTAGAACTTTAGAGGATTGGGCTAAATTTGATGTAGGTAACAGAACAAAATTTGATGCTACTATTAGTTCAGGCTTAGCTATTATGGCTAATCAGCGTCATTTATATATACCTGTAAAAAAACAATCAAAAATAAGTGTTAACTTTGCAAGGTATAACAATAAGGGAAGAATAAGCGAATTATATAAATGAAAGAGGTAAAAATAAATATAAATTCTCAGGGGTTTCCTAGTCAATTTGTTTCCGATGCGGAAAAAGCCACTGATGAATACGGACTTCAAATAGGTCAAGCCATTCAATACGAGTGGTTTCGTAAAGATAGTAATAGATGTAGATTTTATAACCAATGGGGCGAGTATAATCGATTGCGGTTATATGCCAGAGGTGAGCAGTCTATTCAAAAATATAAAAACGAATTAGCTGTAGATGGTGATTTGTCTTATTTAAATTTAGATTGGACACCTGTTCCTATACTTCCTAAATTTGTAGACATTGTAGTAAATGGTATGTCCGACCGTTTATTTAAAGTAAACGCATACGCTCAAGATGCATTGTCTCAGTCTAAAAGAAGTAAATATCAACAAATGATAGAAGGTCAAATGACCGCTAAACCTATGTTAGATATTATTAATAAAAAAGGAGGGTTTAATCCTTTTTCAATGGACCCTGACCAATTGCCTGAAAGTGATGAGGAGTTGGGCTTGTATATGCAGTTAAACTATAAACCCGCTATTGAAATAGCTCAAGAAGAAGCTATCGACACTTTATTGGCAGACAATAAATATATAGATCTTAGAAAGCGTTTTGATTATGACTTAACTGTTTTAGGAATCGCTGTAGCTAAGCATGAGTTTTTACCCGGCGCAGGAGTTAAAGTAGAATATGTTGATCCCGCCAATGTGGTATATAGTTATACTGAAGACCCTCATTTTAAAGATTGTTTTTATTGGGGAGAAATAAAAACTCTAGCTATTACAGAGTTGTTAAAAATAGACCCAACCTTAACCAATAAAGATTTAGATGAGATTGCCAAATATAGTCAAAGTTGGTATGATTATTTTAACACCGCACAAATGTATCAAGATTCTATGTTTTATAGAGATACATGTACATTGTTATATTTTAATTATAAAACTACTAAAAAGTTTGTTTATAAAAAGAAGATAACTGAAAACGGAAATACTAAGATTATTGAAAAAGACGACCAATTTAATCCGCCAGAAGAAATGATGGAGGAAGGATTATTTGAAAAAATAGAAAAAACTATTGACGTGTGGTACGAGGGGGTGATGGTAATGGGAACTAATATTATATTAAAATGGGAGTTGGCAGAAAACATGGTTCGTCCTAAGTCTGCTAATCAGTATGCTATTCCTAATTATGTAGCAGTAGCTCCACGAATGTATAAAGGAAATATAGAGTCATTAGTAAGAAGAATGATTCCGTTTGCAGATTTAATTCAGATTACCCATTTAAAACTACAACAAGTAATTTCAAGAACTGTGCCGGATGGTGTATTTATAGATGCAGATGGATTAAATGAAGTAGATTTAGGAACAGGTAATGCGTATAATCCTGAAGATGCTCTTAGATTATATTTTCAAACAGGTAGTGTAATTGGTAGAAGCTACACACAAGATGGTGATTATAATCAGGGTAAAGTTCCTATTACACAATTAAGCGGAACTAGTGGCGCTAGCAAAGCCCAAATGTTAATTTACAATTATAATCATTATTTAGATATGATTAGGGGTGTCACCGGATTAAATGAAGCCCGTGATGGTTCAACTCCTGACCCTGACTCTTTAGTTGGAGTTCAGAAGCTTGCCGCTTTAAACTCTAATACTGCTACTAGACATATTTTAGATGCAAGTTTATTTATATATAGAAGTTTAGCAGAAGCTTTATCGTATCGTATTTCAGATATTTTAGAGTTTGCAGATTTTAAAGATAACTTTATAAATCAAATTGGAAGATATAATGTTACTATTTTAGAAGAAAGCAAAGATCTTTATATTTATGACTTTGGTATTTTTATTGAAGTAGCTCCTGATGAAGAAGAAAGAGCTCAGTTAGAGCAGAATATTCAAATGGCTTTAAATAAGCAGGATATTAATTTAGAAGATGCTATTGATATTAGAGAGCTTAAAAATCTTAAGTTAGCTAATCAGCTTTTAAAAATGAAGCGTAAACAAAAGCAACGACAAGACCAACAGTGGGCAATGCAACAACAGCAAGCTCAGGCTCAGGCTCAACAACAATCTCAACAAATGGCCGCACAAGCAGCTTTACAAAAAACAGAAGCAGAAACAAATTCAAAGATGCAAATAAAACAAGCTGAAATTGCTTTTGATATTGAGAAACTTAAAAACGAGGCTCAGCTTAAATCTCAATTAATGCGAGAAGAGTTTATGTATAATATGAAACTTAGGAATATATCAGAGACTGCTCTTCAAAATAGAGAAACACAAAGAGAAGTTGCAAAGTCTGATCGTATAAGTCAACAAAATAGTGAGCAAAGCAAACTTATACAGCAAAGACAAAAAGGACTACCACCACAAAACTTTGAGTCTAATGAAGATAGTTTAGATGGGTTTGATTTAGCAGAATTTTCACCAAGATAAATATGGCAAAATTAAGAACAAAAAGAAAAAAAAATAAAATATGTCCTGCAGGTATTGCGTGGGCTAAGCGAACTTTTGACACTTACCCAAGCGCCTATGCTAATTTAGCGGCAAGTAAATATTGTAAAGACCCTAACTATGCTAAAAACTCTAAAAAAAAATAATTATGATAGACAAAAAAAAACTACAAACAATTTCTAAAGAATTAAAAAAAGCTTCAGCTCTTCATAAAGGTCAAGCTAAAAAAATTGACAATATGTTAAAAAAAATTAATTCTAAAAAATAAATGGGAGAATTAAAAAAATGGCTTAAAGAAAAATGGGTTCGCATTGGAAGGGATGGATCTATACTTGGAGAATGTGGTACAAGTAAGAATAAAAAAAATCCAGACCGATGTTTGCCTTTAAAAAAAGCTAAGTCGATGACGAAAGCTGAAAGAGCGGCTACCGCCCAAAAAAAGAAAAAATTTGGCAGAAATAAAACCGTGGTTCCTAACACAAGGAAGGGGAGGGTAACTAAAAAATATGTCTAAATTTATATTAAAAAAATTATTAACTTTGTATAAAAATATAATCTAATGGAAATAAAAGTAAGAGCCGTAGGGGATACGGAAGAAAAATCTCCCCAAGAAAGAGAACAACAACTTCTTGACAAACATGAAGAAAAGCATCAAGAACTAAATAAAGTTCAAGATGAAAGCACAGAAAGTAAAGGGGTAGATGCTGAGATACAGGATCAAGCTCCTGTTACGGAAAAAGTAAAGCAAGAGGTTGAGTTAAATGATGATGACGTTCTTTCACATATTAATAAAAGGTATAATAAAGAAATAAAATCGGTAGACGATTTATTTCAAGAGAGAGAAGAGGCAGAACCATTACCAGAAGATGTGTCTGCTTATTTAAAATACCGAAAAGAAACAGGCCGAAGTTTTGAAGATTATGTTAAACTTAACAGAGACTTTAATTCATTAGGCGAAGATAATTTGCTAAGAGAATATCTTACCGCCACTGAAGAAGGATTAGATAGGGATGATATCAATGATTTGATGACTGAATATAGTTATGATGATTTAGATGAGGAAAGTGAAATTAAGAAAATTAAATTAGCAAAGAAAAAGAAAATTGCTCAGGCAAAGAAATATTTTAATAAACAAAAGGAATATTATAAAGAGCCCCTTGAGTCAAGTACGGCTTCTATTCCTGAAAGTGAATTAGAAAAAATCCGAGCTTATGAGCAACAAATGCAAGATGCTAAAAAATTACACGAAGAAAACGAGAAGAAGAGAAATTGGTTTGCTAAAAAAACTGATGAAGTCTTTGGGAGTGAGTTCAAAGGTTTTGAATTTACATTAGATGACAAAAAAATGACTTATTCTCCGGGTGATGTTGCTGAAATTAAAAAAGCTCAATCAAGTCCTTTTAGTTGGATTAACAAGTATATAGGAGATGATGGCTTAATTAAAGATGCTAACGGATACCATAAGGCTTTAGCTGTTGCGATGAATCCCGAAAGATTCGCTAAGTTCTTTTATGAGCAAGGTAAATCTTTTGCCACAGAAGATGTGATGCGCAAGACTAAGAATATAAATATGACTACGCGTAACACGCCAGAAGTGACAACTAAGGGAGGCATGAAGATCCGTTCTTTGAATACAGATTCAGGGAGAGGATTAAAAATTAAAAGTTTAAGAAAAAAATAGTAACAATTTTAAAAAAAGTAAATTATGGCAGGTTCAGTTTTAGGAGCTCCAGGATTTGATTTGCAGCCTAGTGCGCAGCAGGTCCCTACGAGCACAAATTATATTACCGACTTTAATTTCTTGAATCAGTATCTACCGGATACTTATGAAAAGGAATTTGAGAGATATGGTAATCGTACTATCTCATCATTTTTGAGATTAGTAGGTGCAGAAATGCCTTCTATGTCCGACCAAATTAAATGGGCAGAACAAGGTAGATTGCACGTTAAATATACACAATGTGGTTCAGCAGTTGCAGCAGCAGGTCAGAACACACAAGTTTTTCAAGTTAATGACCCGGCACAACCGGCAGGTATTGTCGCTCCTAATTCTACTACAGCAACTAGTCCGTTTGCGGGCACAGCTAGAGTAGCAATTAGAGAAGGACAAACTGTTATGGTAGTGTGGAATAATGGTGGCGGCTCTAACAAGGGTATCGTTACTGTTGCTCCAACAGCAGGTGCACCAACTACTTTCACAGTTGCATACTATGAAGTAGGTGGTTCGGCAGTAGCTTCTACCGGTGCAGGTAATGCAGATTGCACTATCTTTATTTATGGTTCTGAGTTCGCGAAAGGCACTGATGGAATGGCAGGTTCATTAGAATCTGATGACTATATCTTTGCTAACAACCCAATTATCTTAAAAGATACATATGCGGTTAATGGTTCAGATATGGCTCAGATGGGATGGATTGAGGTAACTTCAGAAAATGGAGCAGCAGGATTCCTATGGTATCTAAAATCAGAGCATGAAACAAGATTACGTTTCGACGATTATCTTGAGACATCGATGATTGAGGCAGTTCCAATGGCAAATGTTGCAAATGCAGCACTAGCAAATGGTTCTGAAGGTATTTTCTATGTTGTTGGAAACCGAGGTAATGTTTGGGGTGGAGGAAACCCTACAGCATTAGCTGATTGGGATGCAATGATTTCTCGATTAGACAACCAAGGTTCTATTGAAGAGAATGTTGTGTTCTGTAACAGACAATTTGGTTTTGATATCGATGATATGTTAGCAGCACAAAACTCTTACGGAGCAGGAGGTACTTCTTACGGATTATTTGACAACGACGAAGAGATGGCATTAAATCTAGGTTTCACAGGATTCCGAAGAGGATATGACTTCTACAAGTCTGATTGGAAATACTTAAATGATCCAACAATGAGAGGAGGTCTACCAACGGGCGCAGGCTCAGGTAGAGTAAATGGTTTATTAGTACCTGCGGGTTCTACAACTGTTTACGACCAAATTCTTGGTAAAAATGCTAAGCGACCTTTCTTACATGTTAGATATCGTGCTTCAGAAACTGAAGACAGACGATACAAAACATGGATTACAGGTTCTGCAGGCGGAGCAAGAACTGATGCGTTTGACAGCATGACTGTTAACTTCTTATCAGAAAGAGCTGTTTGTACTTTAGGTGCAAATAACTTCTTCTTATTCCAAGAATAGTATTTGTTAAAGATTGGGGCGGCATGCATGTAAACGCCCTCCGTCCCTTTCTTTTTTTATAAATTATATTAAATTAAATTGAAATGAAAAAAAGAACAAAATATGTAGATAAAGTCTACAGACTCACAAGGAATGAAGCGCCTTTATCTTATCTGCTTCCAACAAGACACACAAGCAGATTCCCATTATTAAATTTTAATGAAGAGACAGGAGAAAATAGAGAACTTCGTTATGCTCGTAACCAAAAAAGTATTTATGTCGACGAGCAAGATGGTAATGCTATAGTTGAGCCTATTATTTTTGAAGATGGATTTTTAAGGGTAATGAAAACAAATCAAGTATTGCAGAAATTTTTAGATGTTCATCCTTTAAAAGGTAAAAGATTTGAAGAGGTTAATTACGAAAAAGATGCAGCTAAAGATGTAGAAGCTTTAAATTCCGAAGTCGATGCGTTGATTGAGGCTCGCAGCATGACCATTGAACAAATGGAAGAAACTCATAGGGTTTTATATAGTTCTAATACGGACAAGATTACTAGTGCAGAACTAAAGAGAGACATTTTAGTTTTTGCCAAAACAGAGCCTGAGGAGTTTTTAAATATTATTAATGACCCAATTGTAAAACTACAATCACAAGTTCAAAAGTTTTTTAATGAAGGTATATTGATGCAAAAAGGAAGTAAAGTTCATTTTAACACTAAGTCAAATAAAAAACGTATGTTAAGCGTTCCTAATGGTGAAGATGTTAATTTAACTGTAGCAAGCTATTTACAAAGTGATGATGGTATAGAGGCATTAAAATTACTTGAGAAGACGTTAAAAAATTAATGTATCTTTGTGTCGAGAATAGTCTCATAAAACTTTTCAATTTTTTTTTATTATGAAAAAGTATTTATCATTCCCGATTGACGGGGCAACACCACAGTTAGTAGGCATAGACAATGCGATAATGGTTGAACAAGCTTCTACCACTACGGTTGTAATAACTTATTCGGATGCAGCTAAAGATGAGGTGACAATTACATTTAGTGCAGCTTTTGCAGCTTCTGACGACACAGCAAGAGACCGTGTTCAAGACTCTATGATTGCAGCTCTTCAAACATCTTGGACTAACCCAAAATATGATGTTAGTTTATCAGGTTTAGTTGATGCTACAGGAGCAGCGGCTCTTATTACAGGTATTGCAATAGCTTAATCGCTAAATCGCTACTTATTAAAGAAGGGGACATTAGTCCCCTTTTTTTATTATCTTTGTATTTATGGCTAAATATATGATTATAGGAGCAGGGGGATTTGGAGCATTTGTCTCTTTAGAAGACGTAATGTTAGTAATGCATAGTTCAAAAAATCCTTTGCAAATAATAGAGATGCATTATTATTCAGGCAAAAAGATTGTTATAACTTTAAGTGCTCCTGTTCAATCCACTGATCAATATAAATTATTAAACTTTTTTGTAGATAAAATACTAGAAAGTGAAAACACTACTCCTATAGGAATGAATTGGGTTCCTAATGCTTACAAGTCTATAGGAGGCTCTAAAGATAAAAACACCGGACAGTATAGTTCAGAGATTCCTTTTACTACGGCTAAAGGTGCTCCTATTTTAATATCAACAATAACAACTTCTTAATTATGGCAAATACTAGTGTTACCGGAAAATATTTAATACTCAAAACTAAAGCAAAAGTTGCGGGATTTGGAACAGGGGGAACATATCTTATTGCTATAGATAATATTATGACTATATTGGCGGGTGGATCTTTACAAATTGTGTATCAAGGGGGACTTATAATAACTGTAACTTTTGTAAATAAAACCGGGACTGCTACAGGAATAAAAGCTGACAATGAAACCATTATTACTTATCTTACTAATTCTGTTACTAGATTAATGGACTCTAATAATAGCACATTTGAAATTCCTTACGCTTTCCCCGAAGCTACAGGTAGTACGGGCGAGCAAATGTATGTTAATGAGATAACTGTATGTATAGTGGGTGCGGCTAGTGCTTGCTAAAAATAAAAAAGAATTTTTTTTTTAGTATCTTTGCTTTATGATTAATGAAGTGTATAATGCGGTGCTATCCGTGTTAAATAAAAACAACTATGGATACTTAAGTCCCGGAGACTTTAATCTCTTTGCAAAGCAAGCGCAACTTGACGTGTTTGAAGATTTTTTTTATTCTTATAATTATCAATTAAGCAAAGAAAATGTTAGACAATCTGGAACAGGATATGCTGACATAAAAAAAAGTATAGAGGAAGATATTTCTATTTTTTCTGTTACTCAAGTTTTAGATCAGCCCGCCGCTACTTTGGACACAGCTAATCTATATAGTTTGCCTGCAGATTATTACTTTATTGATAAGGTTTATTATTACCCTACGCAGTTGTTTAATGGAACTACTACGGCAGCACAAGGGTATAAATTAATTGATGCAGCGGGTGGTTTTACTGCTAGCACTATTACTCCTTCTCCGGCTATTGGAAGTATTGTTGTAAATACAAGTCCTGCGGGAGCACCTGCCGCCCCTATGTTGACAGCTTATGTTACTGCTGTAGATGATGCTACTACATTAAGTTTAAGTGCAGATATAATGGCTGCCGGACAAAATTATAAAATATACGACGCTACTAATATTACACAGGTAGAAAAAGTAGAGCAAAATAAGATTTTTAATTTAACAAGCTCTAATCTTACTGCTCCTACCACACAGTTTCCTGCTTATGTTTTAGAACATAACTTAGCAACTGTTTATCCTTCTACTATAAATCAAAAGGGAGCGGTTTCGTGTCAATATATTCGATATCCACGCACTCCTAAATGGACATATACTATGGTGGCAAACACACCATTATTTAATGGGGGGGCCGCTGATTATCAAAACTTTGAAGTTCCTGAAGATAATTTAACGGATTTAACAATGAGGATTTTAAAGTATGCGGGAGTTCAAATTCGAGAAACAGATGTAGCTAATTTTGCTATGACAGAAATAACTAATGAAAAACAAGACGAGAAATAATGACATATATATCTCAATATGCATATTACACTAACAATGGAAACAATCCTACTGACGCAAATTGGGGTTCGTATCAATATGTGTCTTTAAAAGATATTGTAAACAACTTTATGCTTATGTATAATGGCAATCATGCTATTATTAATAATGAAGAAAGATATAAAGTTTTGTTTCATGCAAAGAGAGCAATTCAAGAATTAAACTACGATGCTTTTAAAGAAATAAAAGTTTTACAATTATTAGTGGGAGCAGAGTTACGTTTTGTTCTTCCATCTGATTATGTAAATTGGGTGAGAATATCTTTATATAAAGATGGTGTATTAAGACCATTGACAGAAAACATTCAGGTAGGTAGTGCTATTTCGTATTTAACGGACAATAGTAACAATATATTATTTGATGAATTTGGAAATGCTTTACAGCCACAATTCTCAGGCTTAGACCATGATCGAATTACGGGAAGTAAAAAAAGTATTTATTTAAATAAAAACAATCCTTTATTCGATGGTTTTGAAGGATACTATTATGAAGGAGGTTGGTATTTTGATTATGTGGTTGGAGCTAGATATGGTTTAAACACAGAGACAGCTAACGCTAATCCTACTTTTACAATTGATAAAAAAGGCGGCGTTATTAATTTTGACTCTACCATGGCTAACGAGTCTTGTGTGTTAGAGTATGTTTCGGACGGCATGGAAAATGGAGATGATGCTAATGTTTCCGTTAATAAATTGTTTGAAGAATATATTTATGCTTATGTAAAATATGCAATTCTTGCATCTAAACATGGAGCTCAAGAATATATTATAAATAGAACAAAACGAGAAAAAGCTGCCTTATTAAGAAATGCTAAAATTAGAATTAGTAATATACACCCAGGAAGACTTCTAATGAATCTCCGAGGGCGTGATAAATGGATTAAATAGCAATGTCAAAAACACAAAGAAATTTTGCTACCGGAATAATGAATAAATCCGTAGACGAAAGACTACTTCCTAATGGGGAGTATTCTGATGCTATGAATGTTCGTTTAGGATCTACTGAGGCTTCAGAAATAGGGTCTGTAGAAAATGCTAAAGGGAACGAGCTTGTGGGCAATATTGCTTTTCCGCCTACAGGACAAGCATGCAGCGCTCAGTTAAGTCCTAATGCAGTATGTTTAGGAAGTCATGCTGATCCTTCTAGTGAAACAATATATTGGTTTGTCCATGATCCAACATGGATGGGTATCTATCCTACCGACTCAGGTGGCGCTACTCCTCCAGGAACTACTCTAGTTACCTCTACTACCACAGGTGTGGCTTTGCCCGGAATCCTTCAAGATGCTACTCAAACTTTTCTTTCATCAGTAAGTGTGGGTGATATTGTAAGATGTGGTACGTGTACAAATGCGGATTATGCATATATAACCGAGGTTTCAAATAATGAAATAATAAAATTATCAACGGATTTAACAGTTGGAGGTTTTCCTCCGGGGACGGCATATACTATTACTCAAAATGTGCAGCGTTGTGACATGATAGTATCTTATAATACTATTTCACAAATAACTAACCTATTAGTAGTAAGCATGTGGGATGGAGTGGTTTGTGCAGACCAATGGACTACTACTTTAAATTTTAATCCTAAACGATTAATTACGGGAATTAATTTAATTGATAATATGTTGTTTTTTACAGACAACTATAATCCTCCCCGAAAAATTAATGTAACTAGAAGTTACGATTATCCCATAGTAACAGCTCCTGTTGCTCCTAGTACCACTTGTACTATTGGTGTAGATCAATTTTTAGCTTCTCAAATTTTAGTTATTAAAGCTCCTCCTTTAAGTCCTCCCACTATTAGCTTCCCCGAAGACGAGCGTATACCGTCAGTTGAGAATTTTTTACAAAATAGATTTATTTCTTTTGCTTATAGGTGGAAATATCAAGATAGAGAATATTCTGCTTTATCTCCATTTACGGAGGTTGCTTTTGCTCCTGAAAGCTTTGTGTTAGGACCTAGCTCATTGCTAAATGAAGGAATGATTAATAAACACCAGAGTGTGATAGTAGAGTATAACACGGGCAGCTTCGAGGTTATAGAAATAGAATTAGTTTTTAAAGAAGCGGACAGCAATATTATTAAAGTAATTGAAAAGGTTAGCAAATTAAACGACGCGGGAGATGGAATAATTAACAACAATCTAACGCAAAGTCTTACTTTTTCTAACGACAAAATAT
>TARA_R100000655_G_scaffold2992_6_pt1 | contig 25626 bp, 31 predicted proteins | sample TARA_R100000655 | Tara Oceans TARA_R100000655 (sample SAMEA2622497) | marine metagenome | biome: marine biome (ENVO:00000447); feature: deep chlorophyll maximum layer (ENVO:xxxxxxxx); material: "saline water (ENVO:00002010), including plankton (ENVO:xxxxxxxx)" | depth 90 m
GTAATATCATTAGGACCAATATCAGGAAATAATTTTAATAATAGTAAATCACTAGCAGTTGTAGGTCTTTTAGTAGAAGGGTCTATACTAAAAGGTAAACAATCTATATTTAAAATTCTAGGGGGATTAGCAGTTGAAGCTAATCCATCCCAAAAAACAATTGTAACTTGTTCTTTAAAATTATAAATATAATCTCCTCTTATAGGATTAGCTGTAGTAAAATTTAAATCGGGAGAAGCTAAAATTACAGTATAGCCAGTAGAGTTAAGTAAACCAATTCTACTTTCAGTACCATCTATTGTAAATATAACAGCACTTTCACTTAAAGGAATACATCCTATAATTACACCTGATAAATCAGTATCATCAGTAATAGCTTCAAATCCTTCTTCATTTGATACACTACGTAATTGACGACCAACAACAATATTTCTAGCATGTACCCAAGAACCTGGTGGATTTTTAGAAATATTAGTTTGTTTATATAAACCTTTTATTAAATCTAGCATAATTAAAATTTATTTTTCTATAGCAGGAGAAGTAAATGCACTTATATCAAAATCAGTATTAGCTGTATTAAAATAATATTGTTGTTCTGTAAAAAAATCTTCATGTCTATTTATTCTTGGCAATAATTGAATCCAATTTCTTGCAACTTTCGCCATCTTTTCTGGAGTAATATGTTTAATACTATTTTGTGCTCTAGGATAATCTCTAAACCAATATTTTTCAGCAGTAAAATAATCAAATACAGGATGTTTATTTCCTCTAGCTAACCATTTCATTAATATATACCATGTAATTGCATTTGTTACTTTAGTATCATCAGGCACTAAAGGATAACCACATTCGTCTACAGGCATACCGTAATAATATATATATCCTTTACCTTTTTCAAATTTAAAATGTAAGAAATTTCCTTTCTTTTGATACCAAGGAAACTTAGAACTTTCTATAGTATTATGAATACTTTCAATACCTTGAACTCCATTATATAATTCATAATGTACTCCATTTGTATCAGTATCATCTATATTATTAATTAATATACCTGCGATTTCAAGTACATCGCAAGGTATTTTAACTCTATTGCAAGTTATAGTTAATTTAGCTGTTTTGTTAATATAACAGGGAGCTAATTTCATTATATCTAAAGCTTCTGCAACCCACTCTATTGCATCTACTTCAAATGCAGTATTTTGAGGTTTAAAATCTCTTATAAATTTTCCTATTATAGCGTTAGCAGAAATATATTGTGTTGCCATTAATATTTATATTTTATAGTGTGATTAGGATTTTCATTTATAAATTTATACAAACTACATATCATACCTTTCTTACCGCCTGTTGGTTTAAATGTATAATAAAAACTGTTTTTTACGTTAATAGATTTTTTAGACCAATACCATACATATTTATATCTTTCTGTTCTATAAACTTTCCATCGTTCACCGTTAGGTGCAGTTTTCTTATTATAAGGTATTTTACCTTCAGAAATTATTTTCTTTCTTTTTTGATATGAAGCTGGATTATTAATTTCAGGATTATTTCTAATTCTTTTTTGAATTCTTATATAATCTAATCCATGCCCTAAATGAAATTCATATCCTTCTTGTATTATTAAATCAACAATTCTTTTATTAAATTTTTTTATAATTTTTATCCAATGTTTAAATGGAAGTAATCGTTTATTTAATATTTCAATTTTATTTTTAACTTTAAAATACTGTCTATTAATAGGTATAAATAATTTCCAATTAAATTTAAAATTATCTATATCTTTAAATTTACTATCAACTTTTAAAAAAGAAAGTCTATTAAGACTTTTAGTTTTTACAATGCTTTCAAAATCTATATTTGAATATTTCTTTAAATCTGATTTATAATATAATAATTTATCATAAATATACTTTCTACTTTTTACTATAGTTTCTAATTCTTTAGTATATATATCTATTTCTTTTTTTATTTTATTATTATAATTTGCCCAGACTTCTCTAGGCTTTATAGTTAGACTTTTTTCAATTTCTTTTATTCTTTTTTTATGTAATTTTCTTTCATTATTGTAGTTATCTGTATAAACCTTATTTAGTTTATTACAATTTTTATCTACAATAAAAGGACTGTATGTATTATATATTTTATCTTGGTTCTGCATCTACATTAACTTCTTTTTCTGGCACTTGTAAAGATAACTCAGAATTTTTCATTCCCATTAAAATTCTAGCTAAATAATCTGGTGCAATTGGAAATTCGTCATCGTCAGATACACAAGCAGTAGAATTAACACATTTATCATTCCATTCTTTAGGGTCTAATCCAATACCAGTTATACTAATATATTTAAATTTCTTTTTAGAAATAATATAAATGTAATCATTGATATAATACCAAAAAGTTTCTTTACTTGTAAACTTATTATATTTTTGGTATTTTAATTCGCCTAAATCTACTTCTTTCCAAGAAGGATTATATAATCGTACTGTACCTACTCTATAGAATAAACTACCTTTTAATCGTACAGGTTTAGGTACTTTATTTTTAGTTCTTAATACTTTACACCCTGCTGTTACACAAACTGAATCAAGTTCATCAACTTTAATTAGTTCATCTACATATCTTTGTAAAAGGTCACGACTTAAAGGATTTTTCTCAAAATCTTGACGAATAAATAATGCTCTATAATATTTAATTGCAAATTTAATGCGTCTAATTAAAGCAATATCATCACTTTTACCGATACTTTCAGCATAAGAATAAGCTATTTCATTAAGACTAGCCATAATAATTATTGTTTTTTATTTTCTTCTTGAGATTTTTTATTACAATTACATTTATCACGTAATTTTTTAATTCTTTCTTCTTGCTTTTTTAAAAATAATTGAAGTTTTTTATTTTCTTCTTCGTAGTTTAATTCGCCATTTAAAATCATAGTATTAAATTTTTATCAAAGTAATCTAAGTTTATCATTAAGCATCATTTGAATAGTTCCAACTGCTGCAGTTACTTCTTGTAATGCAGTAAGATTTTCTTGGTCTCGCTCTCTGATATATGTATTTAATTCTTTTAAATGGAGAGCATGATGTTCTTTTACTTCTTTCAATTCTTGTCTAGAGGCTTCTCTTTCTGTAGTCATTTCTATTTTTGTTTCTTTTTTATCTTTCCATAATGCATAAATACCAATACCTAATGCAATAATAACAGGGGTTTGTTCTAATAATGTAAACAGCAATTGATCCATGAGGGTTTTGTTTATATACGTTATCTATTAATTTATGTTTTTTACAATACAATTAGTCTAGAATCAAAACCTACTCTTTATCATTAATTTTTTTATTTAAATCAGAATCTTTTAATTTTTCAAATGACCTTCCTCCAAAATACGCACCTATAACTGTAATTAAAACTAATTCTAATAAACTAATCCAATTATCAGCTACATTAAATTTTGCAAAAATTCCATCAACAAAAATTAAAATTACTGTCATTAATACTAAGAATAATAAAACTGTAGGTCTTACATTTTTTGATAACCAATTGTCTTTATTAAATTCCATGAGTTTATTTTTAAATTATTTTTAATTTTCTTTAGTAATAATTGTATCTAAAATAATTGCACAACTATCCATATAAGTAGTATCTATTTTTGTACCATCTCGTAAAATTTGTAATTGGTCAAATCTATCAATTTCAAGTAAATCAATTTCATTATTTCCTCCAAAACAAGATTGTAATATTAAAAAAAAGATTAGTATACATTTAAATTTAATTAGTTTAAGTAAAAAATTTTTCATTAGTTTTATGGGTTTCTTAAATAGTAAAAATTAGGGTTTAGTTTTAAGGTACATCAGAGATATAATTTGCTACACTTCCGCCAGATACAGTAAGGTCACAACCACTACTATTCATATCATTAAGTGTAGGAAATGAAGCTATATCTCCATTATCTCCATTTCTCCACCAATTACTGTATGTTGGAGTAAATAAAGCTAAATCTAAGGGAGTACCTGAATTATATAAAGTTGTTGCATCAGTAGAACTTAATTCACTATTCCAACAAGATACTTCATCTACAGGGTCAGTATCTGCATTTTTAACTGTTCCAGTTACAGAACAAAGACCTCCAACAGACATATCAACTGCATGTGCATTTCCAGATTTAGCTATACCTCCAGTATACCCATTTGTACCAGTTACTTGAGTTGCTGTTAAAGTCATCGCTACTCCATCTATATACATATTAAATTGAGCAGCTGCATTAGCTAAAGATGTTCCTGTACTTGCTCCACTATAAGTAATTAAACAACAATGCCAATCATCATATCCATGAGGTTTTGTACATTCAAGAGTAAATAATGCAGTTCCATGTTCTCCATAATAAATTTTTAAAGTATTATATCTGTGTTGAAATGCTACTCCTCCTGTTCCTGTTCCTCCATACACATAGCCGAATCCCCAAGGATAATTAAAACTATATTTATTTGCTGTTTTCATCTTATACCAACACATAACACTCCATGCATCACTTGCTCCAGTTCCATCTGCTGCTCTATACATAGGAACACTATTGATTGTACCACCATTATAAGCAGCAACACCACTACCTGCTTCGAAGCTATATGTATTTGCAAACGATGCTGAAACAATTAAACTTAGTGTTTGAGATGTAGAACCAAAATAATTATAAGCTGTTACAATAATACTATATGTACCTGCAGCTAAACTACTACCACCTATTATTTTTCTACGTTCAAAATCTGTTTGTGTTATATTACCTGCAGGTACTGTTCCTGTAGTACTTATATCAAAATCTACAGAAACTATATTAGTACCTGTTACAGTATGGTTTATATTATTTCCAGCAGTTAATAAAATTGTGCTTGTACTTGTTATAACGGGTAAATTACCTACTAAACCTCCTGCATTTGCAAAATATGTATTTAATTCTGTTACTGCTGTAGCGACAGGAGTTGTAACAAGAACACCGTCAATATAAGTAGTAGTTATATCTAAAGCATTAATTATTACAGTATCTCCTCCTTTTTCTTGAATTTTTATAGCTGAACCATTAACAACTGCTTCTACAGTATTTATAGGGTCTGTTCTTAATATATTAGTTGTTGTAACGTCTTTAAACGCTATATTAGTTAGTGTAGAATCTTTTACTACATTTATTGCAGTATATCTTAATATAGAAGGTTTACCGTAATCAATAAGACCAAATGAAACAACTTCAGTAATATTATTTAATAATAAATAAATAACATCTGTACCTGTAGTTCCAGAATAAACTAATCCAATATATATATCTTGTGGATTTTCTACAAGAGATGCAGCTACACGTAATTTAATTTTATCAACTATTATACAAGTATGTTCTTGCATCAGTCCACTTGCATCAAGTAATGTACCTCCTGTTACTGCATCATATGCACGACCTTTTATTGTAGCACCTACTAATCCATTTTCTAATGAAACTAAAGGGGCTTTTTTTGGAAATTCTTTAATATTTGTTATATAACAAGCAGGTATATAAACAACAGTTGTTAAAATTAAATTTGTTTCAGTTAATGTAGTATAAGTTGTTATAGTAGGATCAACTTCAAGAGTTAAATAAACATCAGTTGCAAAAGCATCTCCTTCTAAAAGCATGTTAGTTTTATCAATTACATAACAAATTTTAGTATTACTTAAAGCACCTGTTGTTGGAGTATATACATTACCCTCAATAACAGAACCTATTAAGTTTGTATTTCTATAATTAAATAAATCGGACATTTAAATTAATTAATTTAAAATTATGCAATTACAACTCTTATTTCTAAAGCTGTTCCTGTATCTATTTTAACATCTCCATTAACTTCAACTGTAACACTTGTCATAGTTGAACCTAAGATTAATTGAACACCTGTTGAATGATTAAAAGCTTGAACAGAAGGATAAAGACCTCTTCCGTGTGTTGCTGCTGTTACTGTTAAAACACTTCCTGAAAAAGAAGATGTACCTGCAGTAGCTGTATATTTAGTACTAGCATTTACTTTGTATTTTACATAGTAAATATCCGTTGTTCCTGCAGGAACAGAACCTACTACAGAGCCGTCAGATGCTTTAATAATTTCTGTTGTTATAGTAGTATTATCTCCTGCTGCAACTACTGGTAAAGCTGAAGGAACAACTACAGTAGTAAATGTTTCTCCACTTGCAGTAACTGAATCTGCTCTACCTATAACTTCCGTTCCTGTTACAATTTTTACTAAACCTTGTGTAGCTACTGAAGCAGTATCTTCAGGATTTAATTTAAAAGTTAATGAATTAAATAATTTTTCAAAAACATCTTGACTAGGAAAATGGTCTTTTAAAAATCTATTAAAAGCCATTATTTTATCGCCGTTTACATCTGTAACTTGGTATTCTATTATATAATTTGTTTCTTTATCAGCTTTAGTACCTGCAGGTACTTGTGTCGCTCTAAGAAAAAATTCTCTATATTCTTTTATTGTTGACATCTTATGTAATTAAAATAGTAGAAGAATAATTTTTAGCAATTAATTGAGTAAGGTCTACTTTTGTGCCAGTAGAGGTAGAAGCTGTAGGAGATATAGCATTTTCTATTTTAAATGTTGTTTCAAAAGATATTGAATTAATACCTTCATTTTTACCAACACGAGTAGATGCTAAATCAATTCCTATTGTAGTAAAAAGTAATTGTAAATCTATACCTACACACCTAAAGCATTCCCTTAATTCACTTATTTTATAAAAAGTTAATAAATAACTAAACGTATATTTTTGACTTGAAAAATCCTTATAGAATAAAGTGACTAATAGTATAGCCATTTGATATTGACTTAATCCAGCAAGTAAATTACTTTCTCCTTCAATATCTTCATCATTAAATTGTTGTGTAAGTAATGAAGCTATTTTAGTAGAATAAACTGAATATAATTTTGAATGTACTGTATTTAAATCTTTACAATACAGTAATGGTATATTAAGAGCAGCCACAAGTTCCTGTATTTGTATCAACAGTAGTAGTACTACAAGTACCACAATATTCTTCAATTCTGTCGAGATATTGTTTAATAGTATATAATTTATCAGTATCGCTAGTTGTAAAGACTGTATATACAAAGTTTTTAATATATAAATCATTTAATAAAGCAAAATAATTATATGTTAAAACAGAAAATGCATTAAAGTCATAAACATCTGTAGGCGTTATATTACATAAGCCACTACAATTTCCACCACAAGAACAATCTGCTTTAGGGTTACAAACTCTTTCTTTTGTAAAATCTACAAAACAAGCTTTCATACCACAATCTTGAATTATAACTTTATATTCTGTTGTAGCACCTACAGTTGTAGTAACTCTATAAACTCCATCATTTGGTGTTAATATATCGTATGTAGAACAAGGCTTAACTGTTTTAGTAGTTATAAATGATGCCCAATTTTTATCTTTATCTAAAGATTCAACTACTAAAGTTAATTCAGAAGAAGATAAATTTGTTAGTGTATGTTTACCACATTCACTTTCAACTATTTTATAAAAAGAGCATCCTGTAAATGTTTTTGTATAAGTGCAACTGTAAGCACCTGTACTTATTTCTCCTACAACAGCATAATCTCCTTCACAAGGAAAATCAAGAAGTACTTGACTACCTGATAATGCAGGTAAAGGGTTTATTGAAATTGATGATGATTTTTCATTTATATAATTACCACAACCATCATATAAAGTAGCTTTTAAAGTAACTGTTTCAGTACTAACAATACTCACATCATCGTATTTTAATACACTAATTGTAGATGTATCAAGAATAAATTGAACTGTATTTGTTTCTATTTTAACTAAACAATCATTTGTTGTACAACAATTAACGCAACTAATTCCACAACTAAAAGTAGGAATAAGTACTAAATTAATAAATGTTAAAGGTCCGTGAGTACAAGTATCTAAAACTGCAGGAGGGCATGAAGTTTTATCATACATAGTAGATACTAAATTTATAGCACTACCTCCATAGCAAGGTAAAATAGAAGAATGAGAAGTAGATAAAACAACAGGAGTAGAACTAGTATCTTTATATTCAACACTATCGTTTATTTCAGAATAATTTGCATTTAAATATAAATCATTTGTAAAAGGTTTTCTCCATCCTACAAAATTTGAATAAGCTAATTTTCCACTAATTACTGCTTCTGTACCTCCAGTTAAAGTAAATGTTTCTCCAACACCAGGTTTATACCCTGTTCCATTTGTTTCAGTAAGAGTTACTGTATTACCAGGATTTATTGAATTCCAGTTTGAAACTAAAGTAGCTAAAGTAGTCGCTCCATCTCCTGCAGTTAAAGATATTGAATTACCTGTAACTCCATCTTTAACTGCTTCTAATTTAATAGTTTCTCCAGAACCTGTAGTAGTTGTCCAAGTCCCTGTAAGAGAAGAATTCGGTATAGTACCTGTAGTTGCTTTTGCAGTTCCATAATTATTTGGAATCATTACAAGATAAAATTCAGGATTAACATTAGTTGCAGCTATACTCGGATTTTTACCTATATCATATCCAAAAACAGTAAATTTTCTTTCTATTGTTTTATAGTTAGTTTTATTTAAAGTTATACTTACTTCTACCGCATCCCAAAGATTTGCTATAGTCATTGTCATAGCAACATATTGGTAATTTTCTAGACTAATGGCAGTAACGGTAGCATTTCCTGCAGTAACAGGAAGTGGGGTAGGATAAGTAAATGTACCACTTGATAAGTCACTAAAAGTAATAACTTCAACTCCATTAACAGATATACTTCCATTCATACCTGTATAATCACTAGTTGTTGTTGCTTGACAAAAAGATGGTGTACCTGAATCATAGACAGCATCTTGCACATTAAATCTTAGTTTCACGCTATTAAAATTTAAAAGTTATAAAAAAGACTGCTACCGTTTGTAACAGCCTTTTTAAAAAAACATGGAAAAGATTATAGAGTACCAAAAGCAGCTTGACCGCTACCAGTACTTGGTACTTGTGTAACAAGAACTCCTAAAATAGTGTCCATTGCAGTAACAATATCTGTGCCAGTAGGTAGGAGCATAGTCGTTCCTAAAACAGCAGAATTTTGGCTATTTAATGATCTACTTTCTTGTTCCCAATTTAATTGGTACTGAATGTAATTAGTGGCAGCAACGATTTCTTTTGCTTGTGTCCACAATTTATCAGTATACCAAATTGGACTTGTAGAACCATCATAAATTTGACCTTGAGATTCAAGACCAACTAAATCTGCTCCTTGACCTTCAGAAAATACTGCAGGAGTACTAACAGTAGCAACTGCATTTTCAATTACAGGTCCATTAAATCCTACATCAAAAGTTGTATTCTTGCTTTTTGCTGTTAGAGTAAAAGTAACACCTGCTGAAGTTACAGCTGCAGTTACATATTTACTATTAGCATTAATTTTGTCTACAATCTTTTGAACGCATGTAGTATTTGTTTCTGCACTTACTACACTAATGCTGTGTCTTTCTTTTAGCATTGCAGGTTCGATACCTGCATCCCATAACATAATAGAAACTTCAGCTTCTTCTCCTGCAACGTAAGTAGCAGGTAAATTAAGTGGAGTAACTGTTGTTACTTGTAGTGTGTGTGCTTGATATGCATTCTTAATTCTATGAAATGAATCTCTATCAATTAATTGACTTACTTTCACATCATTTGTGCGACCTACAGCTATATAAAAAGATTTAACATCTTTTAAATTAGCTGCGGTAGTTGTTGTTTCCACCATTAAACCACTTTCTGCGAAAACGGCAATAGCGCCAGGAAGAAGTAAATCGACTTCGTGTATACCAGCGATTGTTCCTCCTGTTTTTGCTTTGTAGGCAACATCTTTACCTACAATTAAATCGAACATACTATCCATTGTTATAATATTTTATTCGTTAGATTGATTAATAAAATTTGTTAATGTTTTTACTTCTCTTGGATTACCAATAAAAGCACTAGCTGCTTCAACAGCTATATCAATTATTTTATCATGACGAGCCTCATGTAACTCACAAGAAACGTCTAGATAATAATTTATTAGCTTAGGTTTTCTATAATAAACGATTTCTATATGATCAGTTGCAAATTTAGAATTATGATGTAATAGAATTCGATTATCAGTTAATTCAGTTATTGGACTATCCGAACCAGTTGATTGGAAAGGATTGGCAATAAATGATTGAACAAATTGTGTAGGTACTAATCTTGTTTCTTTTTTAGCTAATGTTCCTGTAATAGTAGAATAATAACTATAATTAAGACTTGCAAAACTAGTTTCAGCACTTAATGCTCCTTTAACGTTCATAACTATCTTATTTAAATTATCAGCACTACTAACAAAAATAAAATTGTTAGGTTTATAAATGTCTCCGTATTTTTCCCAATAAACTTTAACATTATTGCTTTTTCGATTATTTTCATAAATAGCAAAATTGCTAATTAAGAATTTTTCATCATTTGCAGATAATGTAGGAAATTTTGGATAGTCACTTAATTGTGCTAAAATTAAACTAGAACCGTCATTATACGTTAAAGTCCATTTAAAATCTGAATACAAACTTGTTGTTGCAACATCATCAACGAAAGGTAAGTATGCTATATATAAATTTGCCGTACTACTTGTTGTTGTAACACCATTACAATTCTCTTTTAGGCTTGTATTGGCAGTTATAAAATCAAAAAAATCATAGGGCAATACAGAAAACAAAACATTATCTTCTAAAATATACATTTTCTGTGATTTTTTAGTTACTAATGTTTGCAAGTCATCATATCGTTTAGTAGCTTTTTGTGAACCTTCTACTTTCTTATTGTTTTCATTCGGCGGTAGAGTTACTCTAATAAATTTGTTTTGAGCATAATTTAAAAGAATATCTTTCTCTGCAGGATAAAAAATATCAAAAGCATTAGAATTCATTCGCTGCAAACGAGAATCAAATTGCACATGCATTTCTTGTACTAGCATAATTACTTTACTTTTTTGCTGTTGTTAACCTAGCTTTTATTTGTTGTCTTGTTTCAAGATTCTGTTCTTCTTTCAAAAACATAACAGCTTCATTTACACTATTACCGATTTTAGTATTATCTCCATAATATATTGTATCTGTATTAGGTATTCGTCTAAGAATGTCAAAATTAACGCATTGTTCAACAAAAGATTTTAGAACAAGATTGTCATCATTTACAACTGAAAGAAATTTATTAGGATATGCACTAACAATTGCATCTAATAAAATATCTTTTTCATCGTCTGTATTAACACTATATTCTTTTTTATTCATTTGTTGTACTCCACTAATTTCTTTTTTCATAACATCTATTACAAATCCAACTTTATCTCTGTCTCCTAAAAGTTCACTAAATGCAAGTGTAGCATTTTTCTTTGCCATTAATTTTGCATGGTCAGCTTTAAGAGATGCTGAAGAATCTAAGATATAAAAACGTATTTTTGCAGAATTATCAATGTACTTTATATCTAAAGCAACTACTGAATAAACAAGGCAATAACGATATAAAATATATTCATTCACGTTTATTGGTTTACCTACTTCTTGTCGTATAGAGAAATCTTCTTTAAATCTACGTATACCATTTGGTGTTTTTCCAATTAAACCTGTTTTCCATTTTTCAAATCGAATTGCTTCTTTATCTGCTTCTTTTTGACCTTTTTTAGCATCGGCTTGATTATCATATTCAAAGCCTACTTGCAATTTAAGACCACCTCCTTTTCCTTCTCTATTATGTGAAGGAACAGTTACGTTTATATTTAACCAATAATCTTCAACGTATTTTTCAAATAAAACATCTTTTTCAGAGATTCCAAGAATTCTAGGTAGAAACATACGTTCTTCAATTTTATTAAGACCTCTAAGTATAGCCCCATTTTTAGTGTATGCACTTCCTATTTTTTCTTTATTATGAATTACTTCTAAATCAATTCCTTGACCTATTCTCGCCATTTTTGCCGAGTTAGGTCTTAAGTGTATTTCAACTGTTTTACTATGTTGTATAACTTTCATTGTATTCTGTTTATTTTCTGTTAATCATTTTGATTAATCTAATTTCTAGAATTATTATTTATTTTATGCTAAATCACATTTCAATGTAAAGCAATGAGTATTTCTACGAATACAAATTGATTTACTACACATAAAGTGGATGTGTGATGCATCTTGTTCAGTACCTAAAGAGATAACTCCTTTATTTCCAGAGAAAGAATATGGAGTATCAGCCATACCTTGAAGAATACCAGTTTTCATAGCACGACCTTCTTGGTGGTACATTTGTACGTTTTTCTTACCATCATAAACAGACATATCAATGAAATACATTTCATATGAAGTCATAGGTAAACTTGTTTTAGGATGACGAGGAGCTTTATTAGCTCTTGAACCTAAATCAAGAAGTGGTAAATGTTGAACAGTAATTTTGTGTCCATCTTTGTGAATATATTGTGTAAAGTATCCACCTAATGATAGAGTTGAACCTGAACCTGTAACAAATTTGTCACCTGTATCTTGAATGAAACCCATAGCTTTTGCTTCGTCTTTCATTGCATTGTCAAATTCTTCAGCACCACCTGTTCCTGTAAATAAACGTACATCCATATTTTCAGTATCACTTGCACCAAACATTACATCTCTAACTACATCTTTAACTTTACGTGCTGTAAGTTTAGAATAAGTATCGTTGTTAGGAATTTGGTCAAGTACACCTGCGCCAATAGGAATAACTAATCCAGTTTTAGGGTCTTTAGTAGGAATAGAACCATCTGCTTTTCTATTGTAACGAGAATACCATAGATGCTCTTCAATTGATTGTTTCCATTTAATCATAAATTGCCATTGTTCGAAAGCAACCCATAGATTTGTTTGTTTACCACCAACGTTAAATTGACATTCAACAGTTCTGTTAGAAACATTACCTCCTAGTCTCCAAGACTTTCTTAGGAAAGATAATTGATTCTTCATTTTCCCTGGTGCAACGAAGTTTGATTCATTACCCATAGAAAGAGATTCAGAAACAGGCGCTCCACCAACCATAGCCCAAGGTGTACCTGGTGCTAATTCACTAAGTGGACAAGAAGCAAATCTTCCATCATACATTAATTGTAATTCATACTTATAGTATAATCCAACTTGTACTGGTCTACTTACAACTCTAGCTTGAACATCATTTTGAGATTCAATAATGTGGTCAGTTTTTAACCAATTTGATTTAAATGTTACAAAGAAGTTTGTATTATTTAAACCAGGTTTATCTGTACCAGAATATTGTGATTCAATTACAACGTCTGCTTTATCTAATTTATTAATTACATCATAAGTATACTGTACATCTTGTATACCTTTACTACCTTCATATCCTTCACTTAAGAAAGAAAGTGGGAATTGTTTGTCGTAACGACCCATTAAATGCGTAAGTACAGGGTCTAGTTGGTCAGGCTTCGTAAGAAGTGCATTAACTAAACTGTTTTGATCCGTGAACCCACGACCATCAAACGTATCGTGATATACGACCTTTGCCGTATTTTCAATGTTTGTAAAAGCCATTGTTTTCTAATTTAATTTAAGAGTTTAAAAATAATTAAAACTAGAATTAATTTTTCTTCCTTCCATGAAGGTTGTTTATATTAATTCCAGCTATATCGTTAGTAACTTTTGTTACAGGAAGGCTACCAGATAGTTTAATTCTTCTTTTAGAATTAAGGAGTTTTAACTCTTTTACTTTATCTTGAGCAACTTCCATTTTAACAAGTTTATTAATATCAAATTTTAAATAACGTAATAAAGCTAATTGCATATTTAAAGTTATATTATCTTCTGTTGTTTGAGAAGCATCTATAAATTCTTGTGTATGACCATATTCATTAACTCCTTTACTTATATAATTATAAAAAGATTCCCTATCATTTGCAGGAATTTTAATATTACCTAAAACACCTTTTGTAACAACAGCGTCTTTAATATTATTCCAATAAGCTTGTTCTTCTGCAGCTCTTTGTTCAATAACTTGCTTATTATGTGCATCACGTTGTTGTGTTATTTGTTGTTCTTTTGCTGCTAATAGTTTTTGAGCCGTTATAGCTGTATCTCTATCTGTCCCTGCTTGTTGTTGATATGTAAACCAAGCATCTGCTTGTTTATCTACTTCAGCTTTCTGGTTAGTATCTAAACTATTGTAATTATATCTTTCTCTATATTCTGCTAATATAAGGTCACGATATAAAGACTTTAAACTATTTGCATTTTGCTCTGTTTCTTCGGGTATAGAAATATTACTATAATCTGTAGGAACATCAAAAAACGAATTAGCGTCATAACCTGCTGACAAATGATTTAAAAAAGCTTTAGCTTGTGGATATGCAGCAAAGGTTTCCGTTTCCATTTTCTTTGCTTTTAATTCACTAGCATCATTTATCATTTGTACTAGACCTTCATGACTATTCTCGTAAGTTAAATTTTCTCCATTTGAATCAACTAAGTCAAGACCGTAGTTATCTTTAATTAAATCTCTTAAGACAACAGTATCTTCAGGAGCATTAACTTCAATTTCTTGAGTACCATCTTCATTTTGTACTACTTCAAAATCACCTTTTTTATAAACAACTTCACCTTCTTCATTAATTAAATTACCTTCATCGTCAACATTAAACTGAGTTCCTTCTTCTTTAGATTCTTCTGCAGTTTCAGTAGTTTCAACAGCTTCTTCGCTTCCTTGATTTTCTGGTTGCTCGGTAACTTCTTCTTGATTTTTAGCTTGTTCTTTTTCTTCTTGTACTACTGGTTCTTCGCCAGTAGATGTAAGAAGTGCACTCTCAGGATTACTTAAATTTCCTAGAGTTATGTCATCAATGTTCAAATCATTTTCTTTTGACATAGTTATAAAATTTATTTAGTTAACAATTTATTTATCATATTGATTTCTATTTTCTTTAGCTATTGCCATTTGATTCGCCATTTGCTCTCTTTTCAATTGATCATTTTTGTTTTGAGAAATGGTTTTCTGTCTTGTAGCATCTTTTTTAGCTAAAGCACTTTCTGTATTTGCTACTGCATTACTTTCAAGATTTACTGTATCTTCTACTAAATCTTCTACTCCTGCATCTTGCATACTATTCATTGATGCTTGTAGTTTAGCATTAGCTTGAATTTGAGCAACTTGAATATCTGTAGCATTTTTAGAATCTTGTTTTACTTTTTCTGCTTCAGATTGCATTTGTGCAGTCTGTGCTTGTTGTTGTTGCATTTGTTGTTGGAATTCTCGTTCTGCTGCTAATCCTTCTTTTACATAACGCTTCATTTTAGACATATTATTTGCATCTAAAACTTCAAGCATTGTATCTGGTGTCATACCATTTTGCCCCATAGTAAGAATAAGATTTTCTGCTTTATCTATTTTCTCTTGTTCAAAAATACTATTACGAGCAAAGACATTGAATTCACTTTCCATAAAGTCTACAACATCTAAATCTCCAACTTCAAACCAAGCTGTTCTTGCATCTGAATTTATATAAGCTGCTTTTTTGCCATCGCTATAAGCAATCTTACTTACATCTAATAAACCTTTATAATCTTGTTCTAAAAATTTATCAAACTGAAAATACATTGGTGCAGTTAATATAGAACTTCTAAATATAGCTTGTTCTGTATTTCCTTTTCCATCACTAGCGTATGTATCTCCATATCTTTGTCTATTCATTCCTATTAAATCCCAACATTCTTGTTTAATAGCAAGTAAGTTATTCCACATTTTATCCATAGCATGACCTAACCCCATATCAACAGCTTTTATTCCTTGAATAAATTGTTGAGCATTTGGAGCAGTTTCATCATAAACCATGAAATTCATAGCTTCCATAAAATAAAAGAATTTATCTTCATCCCATCCTCTACCTCCACCATCAGGTATCATACCTAAAGGCAAAGCCATAATCTTTTCTTTATTTTTAGCTAATAATAACTCCCATCTATAATGGAAAATATTATATAACATTTGATAAGATAGCATTTGTTTTACTTTACTATCTACTTCAGAAATTCTATAACCAAACATAGCACCATTGTAAGGTAATTTACAACTAGCCATATTGTTTAACATATGTCTTTGTGCTAAACCTCTTCCACCATCTATATAAAATACATTATCAACTCTATAATTTTCATACCATTCACAGATATAAATTTCTTCTAATTTAATATCTCCATTCTCTTTATCTAAAACATATGTATCATCAACATACATTTCTTTTAACTCCCCTAGCATTGATTCATAATGTAAAATATATATTTTAGTTATAGTATTCCAAACTACATGATATAAAGTAATATTGCCTGTAGTATCTATAGCTAATGAACTATTTGAGTTATCTCTTGTATCAAAATGGTGTGATGACATATTAATAGTATCATGACTTATATTGTTTCCATCAAACATTTTTTGGTCAATATACTTTAATATCTCATCCTTTTGTTTATGTTCTCTTATTTCTTCATAAAATTTTCCAAGTAATTCATTACCTGTAACTTGTCTTGAAACTACAATAGCTTCAGCATCTTCTGCATATGTGTTATTTCCCCAACCAATAACACTAACATCTCTAGGGTCGATAACTTCATAAATAACTTCATCGTGTCTTGGTTCTTTAAATGTAAAAACCCTACCAGCTACAACCCAATCATACATAAGTTTTAAAACTTTTTGATCAAGGTTGACATTATATTTAATATAATCAAGTGCTTCTTGCCCAATTATTGCACGTTTATCATCATAATTTTCTTCAAATGCTTGTTGTGCTTCTTTAGGGTCTTGTGTTTCTTGAGAAGGTACTCCTGTATCTACTAAAGTATTAAGTTCATTTACAATAGTTTGAGATAATACTTTTTCCATCTCTTCAGCTAAAGCTTCTTTCTTCCTGTTTTGAGCATCAGGGTTAGCAACAGTTACAGAAGCACCATGGTCTCTTTTTGATGTTTCGCCTACAAAACTAGATATTATAGGTTTTATAATATCATAATTTTTTAGTTTAGCAGGAAATCTTTGTAATTGTTGATTAGCTGTATTTAAAGGATTCGTAACATATTTATAATCGTCAGAATCTATTATACCTTGAGCAGCATCATAAAGTATCTGTAACTCACTTTTTTCATTAGACATCATATTGTTTTGTCTAATGTAATAGTCAGCCATATCATTAATATACTCCTCTGTTTTTTTTGAAGAAGATATTAAATGAGATAATTTATAATTTCTGTCTTTTTTTATGTAACTCTTATTTTTATCTGTCATACATAAAATTTAAAAAAGAGGTCTATTAAAAATACTGTTTGTTTGATATGCTTTTGGAGCAGCTCTTTCAATATGTTCTACCTCTTTAATAATATATTCGCCAATAATCATTGCAGAAACTCTATCAAAATTGCCCTTTTTATTCCACTTTAACAATTCTTTTAAAAACGCTACATCATATATATAAGAAAGAAATGTTTTATTTTTACCATTTTCTCCTCCTTTACTAACTATTTCTAAAAGATGATCTCTAAGATAAATTACTCCTTTTTCTAATCTTGCTGATGTCATATGCATTCCATAACCTCTTCCTGCTTTTCCACTAATATCTCTAGCAAATTGCATTTCAGGTTCTGTACAAAGTAAATGTAAAGCTTTATTTTTTCTCATAAAAGGAATTACATCTCCTCTATCATTTTCAAATAATAATTTAGCATTATATCTTTGTAATAAATAAAGAACTTGTCTGTTATAATCGTCTTGTCTTTCTGGTCTACCTGTATAATTAGCTACAAGAATACCTCCTTTACTTCCTGTATACTTATTTGGGAGTTGATAAACATAAGTAACTGCAACAGAGTTTCTTACTGTTATATAATCACTTGTTTTATCAACTCCATAAGGGTCTTGAAAAGCCACGTATAAATTGGGTGGTACTTTGCCGTGTGAATCTCTCCAAGGACTTTGCCATTCAACAACACATCCATGAGGGTCAGTTCCTTTTCTTCTAGGAAATTCGTCTAATGGTGGATGTATTTTTTTACCCTCTGCATATAATTCTTCATTTGTCTTGAGTCTAATTCCGTATTTTTTGTCTGGAATTAAAACTCCACATCTTCTAGCATTATTTACACTTGGGTTTCTTAAAATATAATTAATTTGTGCTTGTATTTCTTCAGTAGGGAAAATATTATTACTATCTCTAGCGAATGCTTCAGAAGGACTATTCGCTCTTTGCCCACACCAACGCATATAACTTGCCTCATTAGTAGATACTAATCTTTTAATTTCCTTCTTCTTTATATGTGAGTTATACGCAGTTTTATAATTTGTGTTGCCATTATAATCCATATGTCCTTCAAGACCGTCTACATGTGCATAAAAATAACAACAAGGAGTACCTTCTGCTGAATCATCCCATAAGTTATTACAAGGTAATATATTAAATGCATCAGGATTATAACAAACTTCTTCAAAAGCTAACCAGTTAGCATCTTTAGTTCCACCTGTTCCCCATCCTGTTAAAAAACCTACAACATTATCTCCTGCTTCAGTTGCAGAAACTGTTACATCGTATGTTTCAACAAAATTAGGAAATTTTCCCATTTCTTCAAATTGTGCTTCAATAGTATCTTTACCTATTAAACAATCTGGGTTATTCATAGCTGATAGTGCTAAAACTTCTGATTGATAACCTCTCTTTATATTTTCTCCTTTAAGTTTATAACCAAAAGATAATTCACTATTAGTATCTTTTTGTCTATGCTTACCCCAATCAGTATGTTCCCATACATGATCTGCGTAAGATTTAGTCATATTAAATAATGCTTTTTCTCCTGTATTTAAATATTTTAAATCAGAAGCTACTTGTGCGGTAGTACTATAAGCTTGTAAATCTGCATTATTAAATGCACACCAAGCATTCCAATAAGATTGTCCTTTCCGTCTTGCTTTACCATAAAAGAAGTTTTTGCCAATAGTGCGAGCAAATCCTCTTGCAGTACTTATATGATATTGTGCGTCAAAGAAATCTGGAAAATCTATGGTTTTAGAAGTAACTTTATTTGTAGAAATCTTACCCATTAATTCTTTAACAATTAATGTTTCTTTAGATTCTTCACTAGTTTTTTTAGCTTTTTTTAATTCATCTTCAGTAATATCACTATCATCAATAGTTCTTTTTATTGGAGCATAATTTAAAAATCCATAATACTCTCCTTGAATATGTACTAATCTTCTTTTACCTTTTTTATCTATTCCTGCCCAAGCAGTCATTCCATGTTTTCTTCTATACTCTTCTCTATCATACCATTCATTATACGCAAAAGAATCATATTCTGGATGTAGTTTAGTATAGCATCCATGCTTTTTAAAATGAAAAGCTGCTTGTCTAAAAACATCTATATCAATAAATTTTAATTCTTCTTGAGGTTCTCTTTCATATAATGGTCTTGCAACAAACTCTCCATTTAAATCAGTTTTTCCATATTTTTGACCATTATCAAAATATCTTTGAATTACCCAAACAAACGCTATATCAGGATTATTAAATCTTTTCTCTTCTTCTAAAGAATAATTTAATAACTTGATATTTCGTTCATCTGTTATTTTTCCAAAAATTGTCATTGTAGTAAACTTATTAAAAGAGCTGTAGTTAAGCCTATTGTAAAAACACCCCCACCAATAAGACTTATTGTATATTTAGTTTTAAGTTTCTTTTTTTCTTTCTTTAAACTTTTAATATATTCATCATTAACTTTTAATATTTCAGTATATTGAATTTCAGTATCTTGTAAGTTTTTTATTTGCTTTCTACTATTGGCAATAACTATATCAAGATTATCTATTAATTTATGTTGAGTAGATATAACCATTAAAGATGAATCTACAAATTTGCTACATTCTATTTGTAATTTTTTAGCTATTTCAAAACTATCCAGTTGATTAGCAACTTTTTCCAGTATATATCTTTCAACACAAACTTTATCATTTTGCCCTTTAGCAGATATAGATAAAAGATTAATAATAATTAAAATAAATATATTAACTCTCATTTTCTAATGATTTTTTACATTGGCGAATAATACGATTACATAATTTATTATGTTCATGCTTTTTACCATTCTGCCATTTTATATACTCAAATGTTTGGATGATAGCTTTTATATCTTCAATATTTAAATTAACTTTTAAATGTTTTTTCATTTTATTTTTTATACAATTCAAAACCTAAATTAAATAACATAAATCTAAATTTAGAACATTTATCTTTATCACAAGGACATAGTTTAATTTCAAATACTGTTAACTTTCCTAACCTTATTGTTATACTATATTTATTTTTTTTATTTATACTTTTCCAAGAATTAATCCAATCAATTTTCATAATTTATAAATTTAGTTATTTAGATAATCTACGAATGAGTGCAATATCACTACTATCACTATAATTAGTAATGGTATATGATTTTTTCAATTTGGTAATTTCTTTAGAAATATTTTCAAGATTTTGTCTGTTATCGGGAATTAAATACCGAATTGAATCTATTTTTTCATATAGAACAATATTTTCATTTTGCAATTGGTCAAATTCATATTTTAATACATTTATTGTTTCTTGCATATTCATTCGAATCTTATTGTAATTTATATAAGGTTCGGGAGGTTTTCTAAATATTATAATAAAAAATAATATTAAAAGTAATATAGATTGAACTATAAAAACTATATGTGTAGCAGATAATTTCATTTAGATAATATTAAAATTATTAATATTAATAGTATTAACATACTTGCCCATATTTGCATTATTGAATTAAATTCTTTTTTATCCATTATAATTCATCATCTTGATAAGAGTTATTAAATTTACTCTGTATTATTTCATGTTCTGTTTGTCTATCTTGTATCTTACAAAAAGTTAAAAGACTATTCATTTTTTTATGAAAATCTGCAATTACATTTTCTAAAAGAACTATTCTTTCTTTTTGTATTTCATTTTGTCTTATTAAATTTTTTATTTTTTCACGCTGTGTCATCACTATTTAATTTATTTTTTAATTTGGTTTCTAAATCTTTATCCATTATAGGCAACCATTTAGATTCTGGACATGCAGAAGATAGTGACCTAGTTTTTAATTTTAAACTACATCCACATAAAGAACAACAAGGCTGTGTTCCTAATACAGTACAATTTTTGCCGTTAGTATCAAAAAAAGAACAGTTTTTACAAATAGAAAATCTTTCTTCTGCTATATCTTCAATATGTTTCTTTTTAAAAATATTATTTTTAATACCTTCTAATATTTGTTTTCTATTTTTAAAAATATTTTTCACAACTTAATAATTAAGAGGTTTTCTAGAAACTTTTTTCTTAGCTTTGATTTCTACTTTTTGTTCTCTAGACAATACTTTATCAACATGATCTCGAAGATAAGATATATTATAAAAAATGGGCTCATGATAAATAAGGTTACTATTTTGGACTTCAATTCGTAAATGACATAAAATTAATCCTAAACATTTCAACCCCCATAATTCACAAATTCTTGCATATAAACTTAATTGTAAACTATACAATGTTCCCTTACAATTTTGTAAATCATTTAAAGGTTCAAACATCCTTTCATCTTTGTCAACCCATTCATCAGTTTTTACTTTTTTAGTTCTATTATAATTCCAGACTTTCTTAAAATACCCACTTTGAAATTGTAAAGGGTCTTTATTTGTTTTCCAATCTACTATATAAAATTCACTTTTATCATTTACAGCTATAATGTCTATCATACCACTAATTCTGTGTTCATATGAATAAACACGTTTTTCTGCAAATAATGTAAAACCTCTTTTAATTAGTTTTTTTAATACTTCAAAAACTGATTTATGCGTTTTACTTAATGGACTATCTTTTAATGTTTCTATATTTTTTATTGCGAAAGTAAATGATGGTAATTCTCCAACAGATACTGTTTCGTTTATTTCTTTTTCTTTATAAAAATTGTTTATACAATTTTCAAGATAATCATGTTCCTTATTTCCTCTATCACAAGCATCTGCAGCATTTTTCTCCCATTCATAATTTATTTTAACAGGATGCTTTTTCATCGGCAATATCCCCGAAGATAATTCAGAAATTGTATAGTATCTTCCAGAATCAGTACGAAATCTTTTACACCATATTCTATCAGGCATATCTGGTCTAGGTTTTCCGTACATACCATATTCTTGGTCTATTGCTCTATACCAAGCCCAAAAATCTTTATTAAACTTAGGTTTATATTTATCTATAAGTTGAGTTACACTAGTATATGCATTTCCCTCATTATCCGTATACTTATGTTCTTCAGCATCAAAATATATTTTAACCTTTTTCATAAATTACTTTTTTATGTCTTTACTCTCTATTAAAGTATATGTAAATTTGTTTCCCCAAATATCTTCAGCTTTATAACATATATCCATAAATTCATCGAAATCATCAGGGTCTTGAAATACTTGACAACCTGCAGAATATTTATTGATATAATTACTTATTTTATAAGCACTACTCCTGTGTATATTAATTCCAAAATAACCTTCATCTATACTGTTTGTTACATAATCATATACAGCGTCTTTGTTACCATCTCTATAAACTTTAACTACACCGTTTCTTTGACATAGTGCTTTATATTTTCCATTATGTAAATCTATCTTATATACATTCCAGTATTGACCAGGTACTAAAATAGCACAACCCTTAGTGTTTGAAGGATTGTCTATCCAATACTCCCCTGGGTCTGTTGTAGCTTCCCAACAATGGAAATGCCAATCTCCATTTAATTTATATGATATAGTGATGTGGTCATCATAATGATTAGTAACTCTACCTTCAGTATCTGAATTTCTTATACCTACAATGTTTACTTGGTAATCTTCTCTATTAAACCATTTATAACCTTTTTTGCGTGTAGCGTCATACACCTGTTGTAAAGTGTATTTATAACTTATTGTATGTAACTCTTTCCAAGTATTTGAACCTACAACTCCGTCAACTACTAAACCTTTTTCTTCTTGATATTTTTTTACTGCAGATTCTGTTTTTGCTCCAAAAATACCGTCAGCTTCAAGTCCTAATTTGATTTGAAGTTCTTTTACATATTTACCTTTACTACCCTTTTTTAATTGCATCATTTATATTTTTAAAAAAGAAAAGACGAATTGAATTAAACTATTATAACGACCTATTTTAACGCCCTATTTGTTAAAAAAATAAATTTAGTTTTTCGCCTTTTCTTATATCTTATGAATTTCTTATATAGGAATATCCCATTTCTTCTCTTTTTTCATTTATTAGTTTTAAAACTTTGTGTTTAAATAAAACACCTGACCTCGGTTTTAAACTAACTACAAAATCTCTTATTTCAAGAGCATCTTTAATATTGTTATAAACACCAACACTAACAGTACTTGATTTTCGATTTACCATATCTCTCATTTGAAATTTAACTTGATATGTGCCATCTACAACTCTAATGTATTTCATATTATGAAGGATCTTCTCGGTTTCTTTTAATTTTATCTCCCTGCAATTTTTTTGCAGTACCAGATTCTTTTCTTACTTTTTCTTGTAAAGCTGTAACTCCATCTAATGTTTTTGGTAGCTTTGTTCCTAAACTTAATATTTCAGTAATATTAACTTGTATAATTTTGTTAGATTCCATTATAGATTCTGCTTCCAATGGTGTAATAGATGCATCTTTCATTAATTTGTTATTCATCTGTATTACTAATTCCATCTGTGCAATATAAGATTCTATCGCAGTAGCAGACATTGATAACCCTTTTTCAATAGCAATTAGAATTCTTGCTGAAGGTATATAGTAATCTATTATCTCTTTATATTTTTTTATACACTCTTTAACAACCTTATCTGCAGTCCAAGTTGTAGGCAATCCACAATCTTTTTTAGCTTTTTTAGGTCTGTCATAATCTGATAAACCCCTATGATAAGTATCCCAATCAGACATAAAGTATATATACTTCAACTCCTTAAAATTAAGAATTTTTTTCCTACCATCAGCATCTCCCTTAATTTTTCTTTGCCTTTTTAATAAAGTTGTAAACGGTTCTATGCCACGAATAGAATCATGGTTAATAATTAAATCCCCATTTGAATCAACAATTAGTGGTTTCTCTATTCCTATCATAATTATTATTTAAAAAAAACTTGCTTAATATACGTCTATATTAGCAAGTTAAAAAGACAACTATATTATTATTACCTCTAGTTGCCGAAATTATATCCATTAAGTTTTTATTTTATAAGTTAATCAGAAATGTCTTTTATATGGGGTTCATAAAATCTCTTGTCAGATTCTAAATATTTATCCCTACCCTCTTTTACAAAAAATCTTCCAAAATAAGGAAGTTCGATAAATCTCTTCTCTTCCATCGCCCCTTTAATTGATTCATATTGAAAGTCTACTATAGAGTATATATCTTCATCGTTTAAATTAAGATTCATCTCTTTAGCAATGTCTTTTAAAATGTTTATATTTTTATTATCCGTTATCACTCTTTCGCCCCGTGTTAATTATTTTTTGTTCAGCAATAATTCCAAACATCCCTATACACTCCTTAACAAATTTTAAAAAACATTGGTCTATCGTTTTTTGCATTCTATTACTACTCGGCATCTTGCCTTTAAGTGTTTGTGCAGTTTCTGTTGTTTCCCATAACTTAACAGTCTTGTTAGATTTTTTAATCTGTAAAAAATATGTTAAACGTACTGTTACTTCTAAATCTTTCCTAGCACCTATTATCTCTGTTTTATTATTGTCGTAAATACTTATGTCAATTCTATATTGCTTATCTATATTCCTTTCCTCTAATTCACTATTCCAATAATCTAAACAATTTAATACTAGTTGTTGGGTTACACTTTCTTCTTTTTTCCTTTCCATGTTTTGTTATATATATATTTATTAAAATATCCTGTTATAACAAAAGTATATTTTTAAAAAGTATTCTACAAATATTTTACGACTTATAATATCTCTTGGTTTCATATTTTAAAATAAAATTTTGTAATATATACTATAATATATATTATATATAGCCAGTAGACAAAAAAAATAATGAAAATTTTTTCACTACTGGCAAAAAATAATGAAAAGAAAATTTTGTACTTTCAATATTTTGTATTAATTTGTGTTATTTATATATATATTATAAATGGTATAGGCAAGAGTACTATTTATATTTATGTTTATAGTGTAAATAAATGATGTTTTCATAGATGTTTTCATATAACTTGAAATAGTTATATTCTCTCTTTTTTATGGTTTAAAATCAATCATATTTTACCCTTAGTTAAATCCCACTTTAATTAAGGGTTTTTTTATTTTATTTTTTTTATAAAAAATTTTTTTGGATATATTTATTATCTGTGTGTTCCTCAATAATGAAACCCCTCCCTTAAAATTTTTGAATTAAATACCCCCCACCAATTGTAATCAAAAACTTAATTTAAAATAAAATTCAATCAAAAATTCTTACAGAATTTTTTCTTTCATATGTACAGATT
>TARA_R100000655_G_scaffold2100_4_pt1 | contig 25439 bp, 29 predicted proteins | sample TARA_R100000655 | Tara Oceans TARA_R100000655 (sample SAMEA2622497) | marine metagenome | biome: marine biome (ENVO:00000447); feature: deep chlorophyll maximum layer (ENVO:xxxxxxxx); material: "saline water (ENVO:00002010), including plankton (ENVO:xxxxxxxx)" | depth 90 m
AATGAGCGCGCGAAAGTTTCTGGACGATTAGTTTTATCTGAATTCACAAAGGAAAAATTGAAGCGGTTTGCTTAATACTTCCTGCGTAGGCAGGAATCTCTGACTTGATAACTATGACCAAATGGACAGTCTACATAATGACAAATAAACCAAACGGTGTGTTATATATTGGTGTTACAGATGATATCAATTCGAGAGTTATTGAACATAAAATTAAATTTTACCCAAAGTCTTTCACAGCAAGATATAACTGTGATAAATTAATTTACCTTGAAGAGTTTAGTGAAGTAGCTGAAGCTTTAAAAAGAGAACGTCAATTTAAAAAGTGGAAAAGAGACTGGAAAATTAATTTAATAAAAGAAATGAATCCAAGCTGGTTTGATTTAAGCCTCAATTGGAATTTAGATTTAAATAAACATAGAACTAACCAATAAAAAGATTCCTGCCTCCGCAGGAAGTTGTTATGATTTACAGCTTCAAAAACCACATCCCAGTAATCCACGAATCTAGTTTTGTGCATCCGCTTGCGGCTGTGACTGGTAATGTGATTATAGGAAAAGATTGTTATATAGGTCCTGGTTGTGCTATTCGCGGTGATTGGGGTGAGATTATTTTAGAAGATGGTGTGAATGTTCAAGAGAATTGCACGGTTCATATGTTCCCTGGAAAATCTATCGTTTTAAAAGAAGGCGCACATGTAGGACACGGCGCGATAATTCACGGTGCAAATTTGGGTCGCAATTGCCTTATCGGAATGAATAGTGTCATAATGGATGATGCTGAAATTGGAGACGAAAGTATTGTTGGTGCAATGGCTTTTGTAAAAGGTGAAACGAAGATTCCATCACGAAGTTTAGTTGTTGGCAATCCTGCTAAAATTATTAAAGAAGTGTCTGATGAGATGATTGCCTGGAAAACTGCGGGAACAAAACTCTACCAACAATTACCTGCCGATTGTCACGAAAGCTTAAGAGAGGTTGAGCCATTACGCGAGATTCCTGAAAATAGACCGAAGCAGGAGAACTTTTATAAGACGTTGAACACATTCCTGCGTAGGCAGGAATCTCCTGACAAGTAGGAAATGAGCAAATGGTATGTCTATATAATGGCCAGTAAACTCGATGGCATTTTGTACATCGGCTACACCAATGATTTAGATAGCCGAGTTCTTGAACACAAACATAAAGTAAACCCGAAATCCTTTTCCGCTAGATATAACTGTGACAAGCTAGTCTATTTTGAAGAATTAGAAGATGAGAGTCTAGCCAGTACCTGAGAAAGACAAATGAAGAAATGGAAAAGTGAGTGGAAAATAAATCTCATCGAAGAAATGAATCCAAGTTGGACAGAATTGAGTCTGAATTGGAACTTGGACATCGGAAAATCTAGGCTGTTTCGAAAGTAGGTTCTCCTAACTCAGAGATTCCTGCCTGCGCAGGAATTGTTAATCCAACACACTCAAATCCAACTCATTCGTATGCTTTCCAGTACTCAATGTGATAAAGCTCTGCACACTTCCTAAGTACGGTATCAACGTTAACTTTGAGACAATAAAAGTTTCGTAAGCTTCAATATCTTTTACAACAAGTTTCAGCAAATAATCAAAGGTTCCACTAATACGGTGGCACTCTACCACTTCTGGAAAATCATTTATTTGGCTCACAAATTTCTCTAAAAAGCTACGTGTATGGCCTTGCAAGGTAATGGCAATAAATACGGTTTGCTTAAGCCCTAATTTCTTGGCGTTCAACTTTGCAGCATAACCATCAATTAGACCTTCTTTTTCTAATTTCTTGATGCGTTCAAAAATAGGCGTGGTAGTTTTACCTAAAATTTCAGCTAGACTTTTAACGGTTCTGTTAGAATCTTCTTGAAGTAATTTCAGTAACTTTTTATCTGTACTATCTAGTTTAATCACAATGAACTTCTATTTAGTTTGGTTTAAAATTCAATATTAAGAATAAAAACATAGTTAAATAACATTAGGCAGAATTTTATTCTATTACAAATAGATTGTTTAGTTGATACCTATAAACTTCATTAAGATTAATTAAATTTGTTAGAATTCAAGAAACTTATGAGCGAGACTGCATTTAAAGTCCCTAAAATGGGCGAAAGTATTACAGAAGGTACTATCATAAATTGGGTGGTTCAAGAAGGTGATGCTTTTGAAGAAGGTGATATTTTAGTAGAAATTGCTACAGACAAAGTAGATAATGAAGTGCCTGCACCATTTTCGGGTGTTATGATTTCTCACAAAGCTCAGGCTAATGACGTTGTTGCGGTAGGTTCTGAGATTGCAATACTTGAAGAAGGTTCTTCGGATTCTAAACCTGAAGAGGTATCGAAAGAAAAAGAAGCTAGTTCAAAACCATCAACTAAAGTTGAAGCTTCGACAAAATCTTCAGCTAAAGAACCTCTTCAAAAAACGGCTTCAGTAGGCATTCAGAATAATACATTCTATTCGCCTTTGGTCATTTCAATAGCCAAAGAACATCATATCTCATTTGAAGAATTGGCTCGGATTGAAGCGACAGGAAATGATGGCCGATTACGAAAAAGTGATGTATTTAAATATATAGATGCTGGAAGACCTTATCAATTCTCTGTCATTCCTGCGAAGGCAGGAATCTCTGGCGATATAGGTTCACAGTTCGAAAGTATCGGTCAGCAAATGATGCAATTGGGTCAGGAACTCAATGACACTTTAGCAGAATTAAAAGCCTTAAAAGAACAACCAGTTGTTGAGCAACCAAAACAGTACACGATTCCGCAATTGAAATTGGATAAAGGTACTGGCAAGATTGTCGAGATGGACCGTATGCGCAGTATGATTGCAGACCATATGGTATACAGTAAACATACGTCGCCACACGTAACGGCATATGTTGAAGCTGATATGACTGATATTGTGAAATGGAGAAACGCAAACAAGGTGAAATTTCAGGAAACGTATGGCGAAAAGCTCACGTTTACGCCATTATTTGTTGAAGCTGTCGCCAATGCGATTACCGAGTTTCCAATGATTAATGTGTCTGTAGATGGTAAAAACATCATCGTTAAAGAACACATCAACGTTGGTATGGCAACCGCTTTACCAAGTGGGAACCTTATCGTTCCGGTTGTGAAAGATGCCGATAAAAAGAACTTACAGGAACTCGCTACAGACGTTAATCGAATGGCGAATCTCGCCAGAGAAAACAAACTTGGCGGCGATGACATTAAAGGAAGTACTTTTACGATAAGTAATGTGGGAACCTTTGGAAGTGTTATGGGAACACCCATCATTAACCAACCGGAAGCGGCGATTCTCGCTACTGGAATTATCAAAAAGCGACCAGAAGTTATTACAAAAGACGGTAATGATACTATCGAAATACGTTCGATGATGTACTTGTCATTATCCTTTGACCATCGCATTGTGGATGGTTTCCTTGGCGGAAGCTTCTTAAAGAAAATTGCTGATAATTTAGAGCAGTTTGATACGAATAGAGAAATTTAATTGATCTCGATTATGCTCGAACTGACATCCATTGTCACATCGAGCGTAGTCGAGATGCTTTTCATAATCATATAGAATAATGAAAACTTTAGACATAAAAATAACCAAAGCAACAACTTCAAAATTGGAGACTGTTGACATTAACAATATCCCATTAGGAAAAGCCTTTACAGACCACATGTTAATTTGTGATTTTGAGGATGGCGTTTGGAAAGACGCAAGAGTTGTTCCTCTAGACACCATACCAACACATCCAGCAGCAATGGCATTACATTATGGTCAGGCGATTTTTGAAGGTATGAAGGCAACGGTTGATGCAGATGGAAATCCGCAGTTGTTTAGACCAGCAGATAATGCAAAACGACTAAATTTTAGTGCTCGCCGCATGGGAATGCAAGAGATACCTGAAGAAATTTTTGTTGAAGGCTTAAAAGCACTTGTAAATATTGAACGTAACTGGATTCCAAAACAAGACGGTAGCACATTATATTTAAGACCATTTATGTATGCCGATGAGCCACATATTGGTATGCGCGCCGCCACACATTACAAGTTTATAATTATAGCCACACCTGCAGGACCATTTTTTAAAGAACGCATAAAACTTTGGGCAGAAAAGCAATACATACGTGCTGCAGCAGGTGGTACTGGCGAAGCTAAAGCGGCTGGAAATTATGCAGCGGCAATACGACCTACAGAGATAGCCAAGTCTAATGGCTACAATCAAGTTTTATGGCTAGATGCACACGAGCACAAATACATTCAGGAAGTTGGGACAATGAACATCTTTTTCAAGATTGATGGTAAGTTTATTACACCAAAACTTGATGGTTCTGTTTTAGACGGAATAACTCGAAAAAGTGTAATGACGTTGCTTAAAGATTTTGGATTTGATTTAACTGAACGTCGTATCACTATTGATGAAATAATTGAGGCAGAAAAAAATGGAACGCTTGAAGAAGCTTTCGGTACAGGAACAGCAGTAAATATTGCAATGATTGAAAGCATTGGTTATGATGGAGGAACAATTCATGTCTCTGATGATAATCCTATAGGCGAGAAAGTAAACTATACCTTAGATGGCATTAAAACAGGTAAAGTTGAAGATAAATTTGGTTGGATGTTGAAGGTGACAAAATAATATTTTGTCATTCTGAACTTAATTCAGAACCTCTTACAACCTTTAAGGTTCAATTAAAAATATAGAACGTGAAAGATTCAGTGTCAAAGCACGGAATGACAAATGAAAATGAAAACAGTTGTCATTCTGAACTTGATTCAGAACCACTAACAACCTACAAGGTTCAATTAAAAATATAGAATGTGAAAGATTCCGTGTCGTAGCACGGAATGACAAGTGAGACGAAATGTTAAAGGGACAACATCAATACTACGTTTACATTTTAAGCAACAAGATGTATGGTGTACTTTACATAGGAATGACCAACAACCTTGAACGTCGAATGATTGAGCACAAGAACAAATTGGTTGAGGGCTTTTCCAAAAAGTATAATTTGACAAAACTGATGTATTTTGAGCAATTTCAATATGTGAACGATGCTATCAAAAGAGAGAAGCAGTTAAAGAATTGGAAGCGTGATTGGAAAATTGAATTGATTGAAGAACATAATAAAGATTGGCACGATTTAGCAATTGATTGGGATTTTTAGCAAGCGATAGATTCCGTGTCAAGCACGGAATGACAAAACAAAAACACTCTTGTCATTCTGAACTTGATTCAGAATCTCTTACAACCGACAAGGTTCAAATAAATTATAGAACGTGAAAGATTCCGTGTTGTAGCACGAAATGACAAACTTAGGAATAGAAAATGAATATGAGCATAGATAAAAACACACTAAAACAAGCGTTTAAAAATGTTGCGACTGCAAAGACGATGACAGAATTGTATGAGGAAAACTTTAAAGTCGTTTCCAAGTACGTTCACGCCACATCTCGTGGTCACGAAGTCATTCAAAATGCTGTGGGAATGCAATTACTGCCACAAGATTACGTGTTCCCGTATTATCGAGATGACTCTATTTTGCTCAGTATTGGGATGACACCTTATGATTTAATGCTTCAGGTCTTGGCAAAGAAAGACGACCCATTTTCTGGTGGTCGTACATACTACTCGCACCCAAGTTTAAAGGATGCTGATAAGCCAAAAATTCCACATCAAAGTAGTGCAACAGGTATGCAGGCGATTCCTGCTACTGGTGTGGCTATGGGAATGTGGTATCGTGAAGACCAGAATTTAGGTTATGACTCAAAGACGTCTGAATTGCCAATAACAGTCTGTTCTTTAGGCGACGCCTCAGTTACCGAAGGTGAAATCGCCGAAGCTTTTCAAATGGCCGCTTTAAAACAACTGCCTATCCTCTATTTGGTTCAAGATAATGGTTGGGATATATCAGCAAATGAAGCTGAAACAAGAGCGCAAAATGCTTACGAATATGCAGCAGGTTTTCACGGCTTAGAAGCCGTAACTATTGATGGAACTGATTTTGAAGAAAGCTACAGTACCATTCAAAAAGTCATCAAAACAATGCGTGAAGAACGCAGGCCGTTTTTAGTGCACGCTAAAGTACCATTACTAAATCACCACACGTCTGGTGTACGAATGGAGTTTTATCGTGATGATTTAGACGAAGCAAAGACTCGCGATCCATACCCGAAGCTTCAAAAATTATTGATGGATAATGGGTTTACTGAAAAGGACTTAACTGCAATTGAAACTGAAGTTAAATCTGAAGTTGAAGAAGCTTATCAAAAAGCATTAAAAGCCGAAGACCCAAAACCAGAAGATTTATTTACACACGACTTTGCTCCTACGCCAATTACTGAAGAGAAAGGCGAACGTTCACCACAAGGTGGCGATAAAGTCGTAATGGTAGATTGTGCCCTATTTGCAGTTGAAGAATTAATGCGCAAACATCCTGAATGTTTGATGTACGGTCAAGATGTTGGTGGCCGTTTAGGTGGTGTGTTTAGAGAAGCGGCAACCTTAGCGCAAAAGTTTGGTGATAACCGTGTTTTCAATACGCCTATTCAAGAGGCATTTATTATAGGTAGTACTGTTGGCATGAGCGCCACTGGTTTAAAACCAATTGTAGAAGTTCAGTTTGCCGATTATATTTGGCCAGGACTCAATCAGCTATTTACAGAGGTTTCACGAAGCAATTACCTCTCAAATGGTAAATGGCCAGTGTCAATGATATTACGTGTACCTATTGGCGCCTACGGAAGTGGTGGTCCTTATCACAGTTCTTCAGTAGAAAGTGTGGTGACTAATATTCGCGGTCTTAAAATTGCTTACCCAAGTAACGGTGCCGACTTAAAAGGTCTTATGAAAGCGGCATATTATGACCCAAATCCTGTTGTTATTTTTGAACACAAAGGGTTGTATTGGAGTAAGGTAAAAGGGACAAAAGGCGCGACCTCATTAATGCCAGATGAAGATTATGTCTTACCATTTGGAAAAGCGAATGTCCTTCAAGAAATCTGGAAACAGGAAGACCAAGAAACTATTTCTATAATCACTTACGGAATGGGCGTACATTGGGCAATGAATGCTTCAGCAGAACTTGGATTGCAAGACAGTATTGAGGTTGTGGATTTACGAACTTTACATCCTTTGGATGAAGAAACTATAATGGCTTCCGTTAAAAAATGTGGAAAATGTTTAGTGGTAACTGAAGAGCCTAGCGATAATACTTTTGCGAGAGCGCTTTCAGGAAAAATACAAGAAGAATGCTTTCAATATTTGGATGCACCAGTTATGACCATTGGTAGTGAAAATATGCCAGCGATACCTTTGAATTCTGTATTAGAAGAGACGTTTATTCCTAGTACGGAGAAGGTGAAAGCGAAGATTGAGGAGCTTTTAGACTATTAAATAATATATGTAATATGGAGTATATGATAGACTTTCAGTTAAAAGGAAGATATCTCATTAATCGGTTTGGTACTCCAATAATTTTGATATCATTTTTACTATTTGGCTATTATATTTATAGTGCTAGTTTTTCAGAATTTAATTTTACTGAAAATATAATATTCATTTTTGTAGTACTTAGTTTATTATCCATAGGTATTTGGTGTATGAGCTATAATACTTTTAAGCGCTCCAAGATGACATTTATAAAACAAGGTTTTATCATTAAAAGTGACATTGGATTTATCCCATTGCATTTTAATGAAGTTGAACGTTTTGACAGTATTGACATTAAGGCTAAAAATCAAAAGATTCAATTTGTAATCGTATGCAATGACGGACGTAAATTTAAAATTAGAGCTCATAAAGATATTTATGAAGGTCTCATTGCTACATTTCCAAGCAAAGAAGGTTCTTGTTCATTGTAATAATTAAAGCCTAATAAGTTTTCAATTTTTGTAACCTTGGGAGGTTTTAGACGATTTGATATTTTTGTATCTCGTTCCTCATAACTCCTCTAAAGCATTACTACTATTCATTTAGTCTGTTCTCGTAGTTATAAACACTACCTTTGTGCTTTAAACTTACCCTAAACTCTAAGATATTTAATGCATACTTGCCAAAATACTTAGCAGTCTCAAAACATTTGAAGTATGACATTTGAAGATCTAAACATAATTTCCCCTATTTTAAAATCTCTTGATGAACAAGGCTATGAGGAGCCTACCTCTATTCAGGCACGTTCAATTCCACTTATACTAAAAGGTGAAGATGTTTTAGGAAGTGCACAAACCGGAACAGGTAAAACAGGTGCTTTTGCAATTCCTATTATTCAGCATTTAGCAAACGATTTAGAAAATGCTAAAGGTAAGCATAAAATATTATCACTAATAGTTACACCAACTAGAGAGCTTGCAATACAGATAGGTGAGAATTTTTCTGCCTATGGAAAATATACATCATTAAAAAGTACAGTTATATTTGGAGGTGTACCTCAACGTGCTCAAACTAATAAGCTTAAAAGTGGTGTTGATGTTTTAATTGCGACACCAGGAAGATTGTTAGACCTTATGGACCAAGGTTATATTTCTTTAAAAGACGTTAAGTACTTTGTTTTAGATGAAGCCGACAGAATGTTGGATATGGGCTTTATTCACGATATTAAAAAACTACTAACAAAACTTCCTAAGAACAGACAGTCTTTATTTTTCTCTGCTACAATGCCAAAGAATATATTGACACTATCTAATCAAATTCTTAAAAACCCTAAAAAAGTTGAAGTAAATCCAGTTTCATCTACTGCAGAAACTATTCAACAGTATTTATACACCACCAACAAGACCAATAAAGGAGACTTGCTGCTTCATATTTTAGAAGATCCTAAGATAGACCAAGTTCTCGTTTTTTCTAAAACTAAGCACGGAGCAGACCGTACGGTACGTAAGCTATTAAAGAAGAAGATAAAGAGTGCTGCCATACACGGAAACAAATCTCAAAATCAAAGACAAAAAGCATTAAAAGCATTTAAAGATGGCAACATAAGGGTTATGGTTGCTACAGATATTGCAGCTCGAGGAATTGATATTGACAAATTAGAGTACGTGATTAACTACGACATTCCTAATGAACCAGAAACTTATGTTCATAGAATTGGCCGATGTGGACGTGCAGGAGAAGATGGTATAGCTATATCTATTGGTGAGCCAGAAGAAATACAGTTCATAAAAGATATTGAAAAGCTAATTAAGCAAAAAATTACGGTTATAAAAGACAATCCTTTTCCGCAGACAGACAAACCTATGACAACTTCTGAGAAGAAAGCTGCTGAAAAAGAGAAGCAACGTATAAAACAAGAGTTTTTTGCAAACCGAAAGAAGAATAAAGGCTCTCAAAAAGGTGGCGGAAATAATAGACGTAAGAAAAAATAAAGCCCAAAACCTCATGATTTTAAAGTTTTTAAGGCGCAGATTGAAGTTTTTCTGCACTACCTATTTGATAAATACAAAACAAGCTTAAAGTAAGAGTTTGGTATTGTTTGTAGTAGCATTTAACAACTCAATTACTTTTTTAGGTTGATAAATCAGGAATACCTTTTGAAGGAACTTTTTCTTATTTAAAAAATTTGATATAATAATCGATAATAGGTACTTCTATAGATTCTTCGTATTCATACTCATAATGAAATAATTCAGTTTCGGCTTTTATAATGCTTTTGGTGTCTATTAATCTTTGACAGGACTCTGCTAACTCAACATCACTTTTAAATACAGATCCTATTTTTAATCTAAACATATTTAAAGCATCTTTTTCTAGAAGTAGAACTCCTATAAGTGCAATAGTTTCAATTTCATTGCTAGGTGATTTTTTTAAAATCTCTCTTTCTGCATTATTGATGACCTTCTTGGTTTTAAAATAATGCTGAAGAATAAACTTTTTTTCAAAGGTTATCATTTCATCTAGAAATTTACTTTTATTTTCCTCGATTGAGAGTTTTAAATTCATTTATTCAAATTTTAAACTTTTTATAAAAGGTATTTCTTTTTAAATGTTTTCATTGCTCTTTATAACGCATTAATTTTTTTCAGGTTCGTGCGGCGCAATAGCTTTTAGAATATTGCCTGGATGGTTATAATGGTGCACATTTACATTAGGGCTTAAAGATTTATCTCTCATTTTAATTTGTGCATATTTAGATAGGTCTTCAGAACTATAATAGTAGGATTGGTCATCTAACCAAACGTAATTATTATCTGGCAATACGTACATTCTTACATTATTATCATTTAAAGACCTGAAAAAGAATGGCGTACTATTAATCAACGAGATGTCCTGTGCCTCTATAGTTTCTAGATTACTATAAAATTGCATTAAATCTATAGGAGCGAAAATTTGTTTTTTTAAATCTATTATACACCAAAAATTTTCTAAGATATCTGAATCTTCCTTATAGCGTTGAAAATTAATTCGAGCAAAATCTCCTATTTTTATACTACGTAGAAGACTTATTGATCCATTAAAAAATCCCCAAGATTTGTCTTTAACTACCTTGTTATTTTTAACTTCAGAAAGCGTAAGATACCCATTGTTTAAAACAGATAGAGATTGGTTTTTATCTATTCTTAAATAATGTGATGGTAGTGCTAAATTATCTGAAGAACTATAAATACTCGAGACATATAAATCTTCTGAATTCAATGCTTCGCGATTCTCAATAGTTTCATGAACAACTGACTTAGGGATGAAATAATCGTATTTATCAACTAAATTATTTGCCTTGATACTATCTACAACACTATAGTTAATTTCATATTTATAGGATACCAGTGTCACGATATTCATATTTTCATCTGCTTTATCAAAATACTCAGGAACTAATGCGATGGTTAATAGCCTATTATTATTTATATCTAATATGAAGTTCTCGTTTATGTTACCTTTTTTAAATGGTAAAACAGCATCTATATTGTAAACATAAGCTGTACTATCCTTAACTAAGACATATGCGTTATTTGAAACCGGCAGAATAACTTCTTCTACATTATGAGAAATAAGATCTGGATTTATGATGAGATGCTGAGCCTGTATTGTACATGTTATAATTAAAAGACCAACTACATTTAAGAATTTCATAGTTAGTGATTTTTAATTACTACAGGTTTTAAATTTGCTAAAAGGTGTTTCAAAATCTACATCTAGGTCAATAGCTTTTAGAGTAAGATTGCTATAATTGTATTCCATAGCTTTTTCCTTTTGAGCTTCCTCAACCTCACTTACCGATGAAGCTTTCCAATATATCTTACCTACAATACTTTTTTGACGTACCACGCCAGCATCGACCAGCATTTTAAATGTTGGGTGCTCTAATAGCTTTTCTTTAAAAGCTTCTACAGTTATGCTGCTAGATTCATTCAGGTAATTCTGAAAACATGTATTTTTTTCTGGCTTGTAATAATCATAAAACATATACCGCACGCCTTTATAAGTAACAATATTTGAGCCGCCAAAAATATAGTCTCGTTCCATCCTATCTGTGCACTCACAGTTATCGTATGGGTTATGTATGTCTTGTGCCTGCATCACCGTGGCAAACACTAATAGAAATGTTAAGGTTACAAACTGTATTGTTTTCATATTTGTATTGGTTTTAAAATTTATTTGTTATCGCTTAATTTATTGACACACTCAACTTCCCATTTTAATAAATAGAATAAATCTTCGAACGCTTTATAGGTTTTTATAGCATTTTCCTTATTTGTTCCGAAATTAATTGTTCCTAGATCTTCATTTGATATAACAGTATATCCTGCTGTAAATAAATCGGAAATATAAATTTTATACTCTCCATTAATACAAGTAAGGGTCATCTTGTTAGTTAATTTATCCTCAAAAGCAACCGTAACTGATTTGTTGTCTTTCGTATCATAAAAATAAAATATATCCCTAACCGCTTCACCAAAGAAAATTTGTTTTGGCTTTAATAGTGTATCGTTTATCGGAACGGTATTTTTAAAACCAAATTTATTTATCCAACTAATTTTTTCTCTAATGGTCTCATCATTTTGTTGTTCTTGTGCATTACCTAATACTGAAAACAATAAAATAAAGATGGTTAATGCTACTTTACTTGCTTTCATAGGTTTTGGTTTAAAATTTATTTTCGTCCACTAACTTGTTAATACATTCAACTTCCCATTTTAAAAGGTAAAATAAATGTTCAAATGCTTTATAAGTTTTCTGAGCGTATTCTTTATTTGAACCAAAATTTAAAGTACCTAATGAGGAGTTAGTTGGATCATAGAACTTACGTGCTTCCAAGTCTTCAATATAAATCTCATAATGCCCGTTTGATTTGGAAACAATAATTGTATTTGTTATTGTATTTTTAAGTATGACCGTATTCCAATTACCATCTTTGTTTTTATAATAATAATGTAATTCATCTTTCTCTGTCCGGTACCGGATGTCTTCTGGGCTCTTTAACATATCGTCTAATGCAATTGTATTATCAAAACCATATTCATTAATCCAATTTATTGTTTCGTCAATTGTAGCATCATTTTGTTTTTCTTGCGCATTACAAAATGTTATTACGCTTAAAAACAATGTCATAAACGCCAATTTTAATATTCTCATAGTCTTATGTTTTAAAATTTATCTCCAGAGGCTTTACGTTCTTCTTCTCGTTTATTTGTGGCTAAATAAGCCAAATGCTCAAAAGCTTTAGCTAACCTATCACTTACATCTTCATCGTCAACATATAATATTATATCATCATACGTTATATCTTTAATCTTTCTTTCCGAATAATAAGGTTTAGAATTATTCTTATTTCTATAACTTTCTATTACATTTTTAAAATTGACAGCATTATTTTTTAAATAAAGTTGTATTCCACCATAGCTACTACTATAGTGTGTACTGTTTATGTTTTTTAAGTTTAACATTATAAAATCTGCAAATAATCGATTAGGGTAATGATTTATTTTTTTAATGTAAAAATCTTTATTTAAATCTATATGAATTTTGATTGACGTATCAACAATATCAATATTTTTTATTTCTAAATGAGAATTAATTGTTCTGTGATTAGTTTCAACAATATATTCCTTATACTTTGTTATGAAATTTATTGTCTCTTCCCAAGTAGCATCATTAGAAGCATCTTGTGCATATGTGGTTGTTGTAAACGCTATTAAAAAAACCAATAATGTTAACTTAAATATTTTCATAGGTTTGTGTTTTAAAATTTATCTCCTGATGCTTTACGGTCTTCTTCTCGTTTTTTTGAAGCAAGGTGGACTAAATGTTCAAAGGCTTTAAAAATTCTTGGGTATATAATTTTATCTTCCACAGATAGTACCACTCTGTCATTTTTAGTTAATCTTTCCTCATTAACATATTTATCTTCAAAATAATTGCCAGATAATCTTAAATAGATATGAGTTGGGGAATGCTCATATTTAACAGATTCAAATAGAAGAAATAAATCGCCCTTACTTATCCACTCCTTTTTAGTATTAAAGTTCTTTTGTCGAATCTTTAAATACTTATAATCTTCAATGAAAAAATCTATGGTTTTCAGCTCTCCATCATATGTAAGGAAGTATTTTTTGTTTTTATTTATGAAGTCAATAGTTTCCTCCCATGTGGCATCGTTAGTGGCGTCTTGGGAATATGTCAATGTTGCCGATAAACAAAAGATAATTAATGTAAGTAGTTTAATTTTTGTTTTCATAAGTATATTTTAAATTATAGAAAGTCAAATACATTCTCTCCAGTAGCGCAGTAATATATGATTGTAGCAATTAACAAGCCAATTGAGTAAACAACAGCAATTACGTCAATTGTCTCTATTTCATCCTTAAAATAGGAAATAATGAATTTTAAAAATCCACCCACCACAGTTAAAAGAAAGAAAACCAACATTGTTTAGTATTTTAACTCAAGTAGCTTTGTTATTATAGATTAAAGCCAAAACTATGATTTACATATACTTTAAAACCTCTAATCATTGCATCTCTCTTTTCGTCAACCTCGTCAAAGTCACCTAACCAAACCCAAGCTTTGGGTACCATACAGTAATCCTTATCAAATTGATAATTATTAATACACTTAGATTTCCATTTATTTTCCAGTTTGTTTTCTTGGTGGTTTTCATCTCTTGGGTCAACAATAATACCGTCTCGTGAATCAAAATTAAAATTTACAACAGGGCTAAAATAAACGACATCCATACCTTGGCAAGAGCCTTTATAATCACTTTCTATATAAGTAAAGTTGTATTTTTTAATGGTTTTTTGAGCGATTGAAGTGGTTATTGTAAGCAACAATAGACCTAATGTTAAAATTGTTTTCTTAATAGTTTATGTATTAAAATTTTGAAGTTTTCCTTTTTTCTCCCGCTAAATATGCTAAATGCTGAAAAGCTCTATATAAGCGTTGAACTTGATTATCCTCCTTTTCCCATTCGAAAGAGATTTTGTATTTACCTTTGTCAAGTAATGAGTTTAACATAATACCCATAGAATCTCCTCGGACAGAATAGTCATCATCTTGAGTATCCAATACAGAATTTGGGGTAAAATTAAGTCCAATATATGAGTCCCTTAAATTAACTTTTTTTAAGTTTTCTAGATTACCTTGTGACATAGAATAACTACCATCTTGCCACGTCGTTTTGCGGTAAAAAATATCATCATTTACATAATATGTTGTTTTAGAAAATCTTTCCGTTTTTATGTGAGTTCTAGTATGCTCAAATAATTTAACTTGTTTAATTACAAACTCAACAGTTTCTTCCCAAGTAGCGTCGTTAGAGGCATCTTGAGCATATGTGGTTGTTGTAAAAGCTATTAGAAAAACCAATAATGTTAACTTAAATATTTTCATAGGTTTGTGTTTTAAAATTTATTTTCGCTACCTAATTCATTAATTCACTCAACTTCTCTTAGCATTAAATAAGATAAATGTTCAAGTGACTTTATAGGTTGAAGCCAAAACTATGATTTACATATACTTTAAAACCTCGGTTTTTAAAATCTCTAATCATTGCATCTCTCTTTTCGTCAACCTCGTCAAAGTCATCTGACCAAACCCAAGCTTTGGGTACCATACAGTAATCCTTATCAAATTGATAATAATTTATACATTTAGATTTCCATTTATTTTCCAATTTGTTTTCTTGGTGGTTTTCATCTCTTGGGTCAACAATAATACCATCTCGAGAATCAAATTTATAATTTACAACAGGACTAATATAAACGACATCCATACCTTGGCAAGAGCCTTTATAATCGCTTTCTATATAAGTAAAGTTATATTTTTTAATAGTTTTTTGAGCAATTGTAGTTGTGACTGTAAGCAGCAATAGGCTTAATGTTAAAATTGTTTTCATATAGTAATGTTTTTAAAATTTACTTCCAGATTTTTTTCTTTCGTCTTCTCGTTTTTTTGTGGCTAGGTAGGCTAGGTGTTGGAAAGCTTTGGTAATTCTAGGCTCTAATTCTTTATCATCTATCCAAAAGTAAAAGTTATCGTAATTTAATTTAGAATTATCAAACTCAATCTCGATAGCTTTAGAGACTAATTTAACATTTGGTCGTTCATTTAAGTTCTTATGGTATTTAATTAAAGGTATTTTTATTTCCTTTCCATATTCGGTACCTACTCTATTTGAAGGTCTAAAACCTCCCTTAAGGTGTATATATTTAGAGTTAATAGTTATCGATTTCGGATAAAATAATCCCTCATAACCAAAATGAATTATGCCTCTGTCTATCACGTCAAGTTTTAATTTTCCATCTAAAAATTCAATAGTTTCCTCCCAAGTCGCATCATTAGAAGCATCTTGGGCGTTGACAGTTAAAGAAAATAGTGTTAAGACGGTAATTAAATATAGATTTTTCATAATAAATTAATTTTTGTTTTTATTTTTTGCTAAGTTATATGTAATGCCAATAAAATGGTCTATTTTAAATTTTTGGTTTGTGGGTATGTATCAGGTGTTTTAAATTTGAGGTATTGTATTTTTAATGGTTGGTGTGCTTGAGTTTAGGTCGTAATCAATGTTTTGAGAAATAGAGTCATTTTGAGTATTTAAACAAAGTCAATAAATAAAATGTCAAATAATATTAGATGCTTTATCTATATACCAAATTAAAGCTAACAAGATCAGCCTAAAACTATAAAGAGACAATACCCATTTATAGGTATATTTTTAATACGTTTTGAATCTCAGCTCATTCATGAAAACAAATGCAGTTTAGTTGCTTTATTTTGAATAACGCACAGGACGAATCCTTATACTCTGTAATTATAAAGCTGTTTTATTAAACCAAGTTTAAAAATTAGGCTACAAAAAACTCACCATAACTAGCAGATTTATTAGCAATTGGCCTATTTTTTTTAAATGGTATTGTAGCCAATTTTTATTTCTCAACAAAATTCATAAACTTGTCTTTGAAGCTATGATAATTGTTCAATGAAGTAGAACCAATGAGTGAAATTTCAATTTCAGAACTTAAACGACCAAGTCTACGACTAAAAAACTCTCGCCACATAGTATTGGTTAGAATGGAACTTGCTCTGTCTGAAACCATTTTGAAGATGATACTAGAATTTGATTTTCTATGTGTTTTAATTTCAAAATTATCTCTTAAATCAAATACAGAAAACATCTTATAAGAGTTAGATGTTTTAGTTGAATCGTATAATTTGGCAAAGGAACCTTGATCGACATCAAACAGTATAAAATAATTTTCTGGTTTAGATGCATTATTTTTAGCTAAGGAAATAAGCCTATTTTTTGCCCATTTAGAGTCTAATTGGTAATAATAGACCTCAGATTCTGGATCACTAATTTTTAGTAATTCATCCTTTACTTCTGAATGGTCTTCGCAGGCTTCTTGTTGAATATGATACACACAAAACCCTATTTTGTGAGCTGAATTTTTAAATGCAATCCAGACTTTACTGTTAGTCGTATCAATTTGAGAGTATCCTTTTATAGTAGAAAACGATACTATAAAACAAATAATAATAGAATACCTTTTTAGTTTTATCATTTTAGAATGTAATAATCTTCAAAGAATATTTTAAAACTAGTTGAGCTAAAAAAGCTGTTATCACTCGGTTTGGTACAATTAGTTTTTTTAAGGAATATTAAATTTTTCTCACAACTACCGTCTTTTTATACCGCTATTGTTTAGTAATTATTGTGTCTGGATGTACTTAATTAATTCTTGTTTCACGTCATTAAAAATATCTTTACAATCTTCTTCAATTATATTATAACCATGTGATGAGTCTATTACAAAATCTAAATTTTGTTTTTCAGCAATATATAATACAACTTTATGTACGTTAACAGACATTTTTCTATTTAAATTAGATTCAAATTTCTCTAATTGTTCAATTGCTAACTTTTGTTGTTCAGAAATTTTTTCCCTTTCTCTATTAATTTCTTTGGCTCTTTCAATATTTGTTTCTTCTGATTGTAATTCAGCCTCACTTTCGTATTTATTTATAGTCGCTTTTAGCTTATTATACATATCATCTAACTTAGTTTGTAATCCGTCACTTAACTCTTCAATATCTTTAACATATTCATCTTTACCAGGATATTCTTCAATTAGTTTATTGATGTCTATTTTAGCAACATTGTTCTGTGCATTTATGATGTTAGGTAAACAAAATGCTAAACCCAATACTAATAGTATAATTCTCATATTAATATTTTTTATCGTTAAAGATTTTAAGTAATTATTTTTTTGTTTTGTACATTTTAACTAATCTAAATTTAGAAATTTAGAATTTATTTTAGCTGTTTTTAAATAATTTTATTTAATTATTGTTTTTTAATTTCACTTTTAAAATTCGTAGAAAGGTTTTTAAAAAAGATCTCCCTTTAGTAAATTGATTTTTATCTAAAGTACTATTAGCTTCCAGAAGCTAATAAAAATAAACCCACCATCTTTTAATAGAGGCAACTTATGTTTTGTGTATTTATTAAGAAAGAAAAGTTAAGAAACTATATCTCTTATTAACCGAAGAAGTAATAAGGTTAATAGGTACGATTTCAATTTTGTAATGCATTTTAAGTGGTTTCAGGAAACCCTTAAAAACAAGAAAAGCCTTGTATAACAAGGCTTTATCTAAGTACTCGGGACGGGACTTGAACCCGTACGAACTAATGTTCATTGGATTTTAAGTCCAACGTGTCTACCAATTCCACCACCCGAGCGTAAACTCTAAAATTTACGAATGCTTTAAAAATATCGGCTTTCAAATATCGACATTTTTTTGGTAACTGAGCGAAAAACGGGATTCGAACCCGCGACCTCCACCTTGGCAAGGTGGCGCTCTACCAGCTGAGCTATTTTCGCGATTGTAATGAACGTACTAACTCAACTTGTTGAATTAGCGGTTGCAAATTTAATAACTTTCACTTAACCACAAAGGATTTCAGGAAAATAATTTAAAGAAATGTTTAAGTCCTTATTTTTATTAAGCATTTCCTTTTGGGACAAGCATTCTTTTAATCTCATTTAACTTCATTAATGCTTCAACAGGCGTTAAAGTATTTATGTCTACTAGTATGATTTCCTGCTTTATATCTTCTAATAAAGGATCATCTAACTTAAAAAAGCTTAATTGTGGTTCTTGCTCTGTTGCTTTTTTAATCTGTCCGCTCAACTCTTCAGAAGAATGGCTTTTCTCTAATTTCTTTAATATTTTATTTGCTCGATGCAATACCTGTTGTGGCATTCCTGCCATTTTAGCTACGTGAATTCCGAAGCTATGTTCGCTACCTCCTGGAACTAGTTTTCTTAAAAAGAGCACATTATCTTTTAATTCTTTTACAGACACATTATAATTCTTAATGCGCTCAAAGGTTTCTGTCATCTCATTTAACTCATGATAATGAGTTGCAAATAGTGTCTTAGCCTTTGCTGGATGCTCATGTAAGTATTCACTAATTGCCCAAGCTATAGAAATACCATCATATGTACTTGTACCACGACCTATCTCATCTAAAAGCACTAAACTACGATCTGAAAGATTATTAAGAATACTCGCAGTTTCATTCATCTCGACCATAAATGTACTTTCACCCATCGAAATATTATCACTTGCGCCTACTCTAGTAAAAATCTTATCTACTAATCCTATTTTGGCAGCTTTAGCAGGAACAAAACTTCCCATTTGAGCTAATAATACAATAAGTGCCGTTTGTCTTAGGATAGCAGACTTACCACTCATATTTGGCCCAGTTATCATAATCATTTGCTGATCATCACGATTAAGCAAGATATCGTTAGTTATATAGGGTTCTCCAAGTGGCAACTGTTTTTCAATAACGGGATGTCTTCCTTCTGTAATCTCTAAACTATAGTCTTCTGTGATTTCTGGCAAACAATAGTTTTCCTGCATAGCTTGTGTAGCAAAACCACAAAGACAGTCTATTTCTCCTATAAGATGTGCATTTTGCTGTACTGGTTTTATGTAGTCTGAAATCCAAATAACTAATTTAGAGAACAACTCTTGCTCTATTTGTACAATCTTCTCTTCTGCTCCTAAAATTTTAGCTTCGTATTCTTTTAATTCTTCAGTAATATATCGCTCTGCATTTACCAAAGTTTGTTTTCTAACCCAGTTTTCTGGAACTTTATCTTTATGAGAATTTCTCACTTCAATATAATATCCAAAAACATTGTTGCTTGCTATTTTTAATGATGTAATACCAGTAGCCTCTGTTTCTCTCTGAAGCATTTTATCTAGATATTCCTTTCCAGAAAAACGTATATCCCTAAGCTCATCCAGCTCTTTGGAAAATCCTCTAGCTATAGTACTACCCTTTAGTATGTTAACTGGTGCTTCTTCATTTAAGGTTTCTGTTATTTTTCCTCGCAATAAATCACAAGACTGTAAATTATCACCTATAACTTTTAGAGCATCGTTTTCAGATTTAAGGGCTAATGTCTTAATAGGCACAATAGCATCTAATGAGTTTTTAAGTTGAATAACTTCTCTAGGGCTTACTTTAGCGGTAGCTACTTTAGAAATGAGACGCTCTATATCTCCAATCTGTTTTATATGAGACGTAACATCACTCAATAATGTTTTTTGCTTAAGGAAATAGTTTACAACTCGGTGACGTTTTTTTATTTTTTCAGCGTTTTTTAATGGCAGTGCCAACCATCGCTTTAATGTTCTACCTCCCATAGGAGATGTTGTTTTATCTATAACATCTAATAAAGTTACAGACTGTAAAGATGTGCCTTGATAAAGCTCTAGATTTCTTATAGTAAAACGATCCATCCAAACATAGGCGTCTTCTGCAATGCGGCTTATGCTTGTAATATGTTTTAATTTATGATGTTGTGTTTCACTTAGGTAATATAATATAGCTCCAGAGGCTATAATACCATCTTCTAAATGATCTACACCAAAGCCTTTTAATGATTTTACACCAAAATGTTGATGTAGTGTTTCGTGGGCATAGTCTGTCTTAAATACCCAATCTTCAATATAAAATGTATGAAAATCTGACCCAAAGGTTGTTGTGAAATCTGCTTTCTTTTGTTTTGCAATAAGTATTTCACTAGGCGCAAAATTTTGCAGTAATTTATCTATATATTCTGAAGAGCCTTGCGCTGTAAGAAATTCGCCTGTTGAAACATCTAAAAACGCTACACCCATTTGCTTTTTTCCAATGTAAACTGAAGCAAGGAAGTTATTAGAATTGCTCTGTAGCACCTCATCATTTAGCGCAACACCTGGCGTAACAAGTTCTGTAACGCCACGTTTAACAATACTTTTAGTTGCTTTTGGATCTTCAAGTTGGTCACAAATAGCTACACGCTCGCCTGCTTTTACTAATTTGGGTAGGTAGGTATTTAATGAATGGTGTGGAAATCCTGCAAGCTCTGTACGCTCGCCACCATTATTTCGGTTAGTGAGCACTATATTTAATATGCGCGCTGCTTTTACAGCATCTTCCCCAAAAGTTTCGTAAAAATCGCCTACGCGAAATAACAATAAGGCATCAGGATACTTTGTCTTGATGCTATTATATTGCTGCATTAATGGTGTGACTTTCTTTGCTTTGGCCATTAGATTTAAATGCTGTGATTGACTTGCGAAAGTACCAAAATTGAAAGGTATACCCGAACGAAGTTTTAAACAATTACATATAGGTTGTTATCAACTCTAAATGTGTAAAGTAAAAAAACCTAAGGTGTTCGTTTTGACTTACGCATTCGCTTAGGTCCATACCACAACCAAAAACCAGTAACAGTAAATAATAAAAGTGATATGCTCATAACAGACGAGTAAATTAGCTTGAGGATGTTAGAATTAGTTTTAAATACAACATCTAAAATTGAGCCGTCGTGAATGTTTTCAATAACATCGGCACGCCTTGGTGATAGCGAGAGTACTTTTCCTGTTGCACCATCTAATTGTACACCCCAATAATGTTCTTTAAATACAAACTTTACAACACCTTTGCTTGGTCGTGAATCTATACGGTCTAAATCCAAATTTATAGAACTACTAACAGAGTCTTTTAATACATTAAAAGCAATATCCTGTAATTGCTCCATAGGCATCCAGTTATTTATAGTAGTGGTTGTTCCCATTTTAGTTGATGGTAATATGAGATTGCCACTATTTTTCTTCCACCCTAAAAGTAAAGCAGTAATAGAAACTACAAAGAAAAACACAAACAGAAGTGCACCCAACGTACGATGTATACTTCTAAAATTTCTTAAAAGTTTTGCTTGCTGTTTTCTTTTTTCGCTCATAAGTTGGCAAATATAAGGTATTGGGTAATGCTAAAATTTTGAAGGTGAAAATTTCATTTGTCATTGCATTGTAACAACGTTAGTTTCGTTTGTAACTTTGCAGTTATGAAACACAGAAAGCTTAAAAACGCAGAACTAGATCGTAAAACGGTTGAAGAATTTAAAGACGCTACAAAAACACCACTTATTATCATCTTAGATAATGTAAGAAGCTTTCATAATGTAGGCTCTGTATTTCGTACAGCAGATGCATTTTTAATTGAAAAAATCTATTTATGTGGTATTACTGCACAACCACCACATAAAGACATTAGAAAAACTGCCTTAGGTGCTACTGAAACTGTAGTTTGGGTGTATGTAAACGATACAGTTGCTTTGGTAGAACGCTTAAAAGAGGACCACGTAAAAATACTGGCTATTGAACAAGCCGAAGACGCTATAATGCTAAATACATTTAAACCAGAACCAAGCACTACCTATGCAGTAGTTTTTGGAAATGAAGTAAAAGGCGTGCAGCAAGATGTTGTATCACAAAGTGATGCTGTTATTGAAATTCCTCAATTTGGCAGTAAACACTCTTTAAATATTTCTGTAAGCGTTGGTGTTGTTATGTGGGACCTTGCAATGAAAATTAATAATTAAAACACTTTAGTCTGGCTTTTATAAAATGCCTCTTGCTGTTGTTTCATAAGCTCCCTAGCGCGTTTCATCTTATAGGCGTATAACTCTTCTTCTGTGCTTATATCTCCGTACACACGATCATTTAAGGTGTGATCTGCTTTTACCAAGCTTGCACGTTGTTGTGCTTTTTGGGTTGCCCAAGACTTAAGCTCGTCTTCGGCTTCACTAAGCTTTACATCATATTCTCCTCTAGGCGCTAACAGTTTTGCTATAATTGGCGCAGTTTCAATACATAGAAATAGTAAGAATATAAAAAATGACGGTAACCAAGGCAAGGTATCAAGCGCTGTAATGCGTGCCATAAGACCATCAAAATTTTCAACTATTGGCTGTGTGTCTGCTACTTTCGTATCGTAATTAGTTTTGAGAGTGCTTATTTGTGCCTCTAAAGCTTCTATTTTAGAAGCGTTGGTCGTCTTTAAAGCTTGTAAATCTGCTAGAGCTGCATCGTGTTTATCGCGCTTTTCTTTATAAACTGGACCTTTTCCTAGTTTTTGGGTTCCAGAGGTGCCTTCTGCTTCACTTATATAAATATCATAAAGTGCATTAACCTCATTTTCTTTTGTGGCTATTTCAGACTTTAAAGCATCTATTTCATTTGTAATAGCATCAACTTCTGGAGAAAATTGTGTGGCTATCTGATTTTGATTTTCAACAGTAAATGCATTTTTCTGCTCTAGTATGACACGATCTATTTCCTTTTCAAATATCTTAAGCTCTAAAGGCTTGGCAATAACTATTGCTATGATTATTGCCAAAATAAGTCGAGGTGCTGCTTGGAACAACTCATTACTAAAGCGTCCTGTTTTTTTAATTGTTGAAACTATATAGCGGTCCAGGTTAAATATGAGCAAACCCCAAACTAAACCGAACCCTATTGCAGCAAAATAATTATCAAAGACCGTATAAAGTGCGTACGCAGAAGCTAAAAAAGCCATCACTGCTGTGAAAAATACTGTTGCGCCAATACCGGCATATTTATTTTGCTCGCCTTTAGAACACGTTTCTAATAAAGAATTATCTGCTCCAGAACATAGGATGAAGAAGCGTTGTAACATAATGATTGATTTTGATTGATGATATCTATGAGTATATCATAACGCTAAAACGTAACAGATTGTTATATAGAAATTAGTGAATAGTGAATAGTGAATAGTGAATAGTGAAAATAAATTTAATTATTTATAAATGGGGAATTCTCATTGCCCTTAGTATAACTTACTTTATAATTTTATGCGCTGTAACTCTTCTGAAGAATTAATGGGTGTTGCATCATACTCTAACGTCCAACCCATAGAGTTTGTAAGGATATATATTTTTTGAAGTTCAGAAATTAGCTTGTTCTCTGCATTTGTCATAAGTTCAGACTTAGATATTTTTCTGCGCAAATCATCTTCTATACGCTCTTTTACGATATTAAAATCTCGTTCTGTAAATTGGTTTAAGTAATCTTGAGAAACATCGTAATATTTAATGTTTGGGTTTATATCCAACTCTGGTTCTGGAATAAATAAAATGATTACTTTCTTTTTCTCTGCATTGGTAGTCACCACCATTTTACTTAAATCATAGCTCACCTTTGCTTTTGCATCAATTATTACCAATGCTTTTTTATAAGCTTTAACCAAGCCGTATAATAAATCTTTAGAGTCGTTATATGAAAATACCTGAGCGTAATTTCCTTCTGTTACCACAAGCTTTCCTACATTTTGCAATTGTGTTTGTATAAGTGCCGTACTTGCTTCTAGCTGCTCGCGCTCATCTTTTTGATGCTCACAGTACCTAATTCCAAATACAATAACCAATGCCAAAACAGCACCTAATAAGATTTTACGCATGTTTGCAATTTTCTATTAAAGATACTGAAAGATTAGAACTTTATTTGAGGATAATCCTTTTGTAGTGATTCAATTTTTTCCTGAAGGTTCTTAATGAATTTTTGATGCGCATCTGAGCTCGGATTAAATGGCCTATGAGCTAAACCTCTTTGAATGTCATTTACGCGGTTTAAAGTATCTTTCCCTTCTTGAGAAAACCAAGCTGCTATAAACTGTTCCCATATATAGTTAACAGCAATCTGGCTTGGGTGCAGCATATCTTCACTATAAAATCGGTAATCTCTTAGCTCATCCATCATAATTTCATATGATGGAAAGTAGGCTGTATTATTGGTTGCTGAAATTGTTTTATGGACTGCAGAAATTAAATGCGCTTTACTTTGAGTGTTCTCCACAAAGCCGTCTTTAATATGCCTAACAGGAGAGACTGTAAGTATAAGTTTTGCCTCTGGATTTATGGCTTTAATAGTTGCTGAAATAGATTTTAAACTTACTACAAGTTCATCTACACTAGCTAAAGTCTTTTTGAAATTTTTCTGTGGTACTTTATGACAATTGTTTACAACCTCCGTTGAGTGTTGTTGCACATAACCCCAAGCTGTCCCTAAAGTAACAACAATGTGTGAGGCGTCTGTAAACGAGTGCTTTAACGTTTTAGAAGCAAGGTTTAGATTATTAATTAATTTTGATTGAGATGCATCACTTAATACTGAATGTGCATCATAACAATGCCAACGCTCATTAAGTTGAAACACATCATCTTCAGAATAGGATTTGTCTTTTAAAGAATTTTTAATAAGACGCTCTAAAACCAATGGATGAAACGTAATACCAAACGGATTTAGTGTGTTTTTCAACTTAAAATAGTCAAACTTCTTTCCAATATTTTCAACAAAACAACTGCCTAATAACACTAAGCTTGAGTTATAATTAATTTTAGGAGATTGTTCTTGTATTGGTATTTTTGTTTGAAGCTGCATTTTAAGAAATTATCTAAGTAAAGAACATTTATAAAGGATTGAGCTTGTCGAAACTAAATTAAAATTAGCATCGAGCACCTTCACAAAGTTACTGAAAAGCTAATCGATATAAACAAGTAAGGCTCAACGTTAAAAGTTGAGCCCTAAGTAATCATTTTAACCTAAGAAGCTCTAAGATTTATAACGCTTTAATAG
>TARA_R100000655_G_scaffold54593_1_pt1 | contig 25387 bp, 29 predicted proteins | sample TARA_R100000655 | Tara Oceans TARA_R100000655 (sample SAMEA2622497) | marine metagenome | biome: marine biome (ENVO:00000447); feature: deep chlorophyll maximum layer (ENVO:xxxxxxxx); material: "saline water (ENVO:00002010), including plankton (ENVO:xxxxxxxx)" | depth 90 m
TATTACTTATGCATTTTCTGGTGGTAAAGTAAAAGGTACTTATGGTTCAGCTACAGCAAAAGCTATGGATGATAAAACAGAAAAAGGTATTTTAGTAAAAGGATTAAAAACAATTAAAAAAGAATTAGTAGATAAACAATGTGAAGCAATACTTGCACCAAGTGATTGGAGAGTAGTAAAAGCAACTGAAACTGGGGGAACAATGGATTCGGGTTGGAAGACTTGGAGAGCAAGTGTTAGAACTAAATGTAATTCAATGCAAACACAAATAAATAATGCAGCAAATGTAGACGCATTAGCAACTTTATATATTTATGTTAATACAGCATCTGAAGGCGACCCTGTAGTTTTGGAAAGACCTTTAGGTGAATTTCCAGTAAAGGCATAATATATGGCTTTTCTAGTAGGTGGAGCTAATAGTTTAGATACAACTTATAATGTAGAAAATGCTTGTAGATTTTTTAGTAATACAGATTTAAAAAGATTACCTTCTTCAACAGGTCAAAGTGTTAGAGGAACTCTTTCAGTATGGGTTAAGTTTTGTACTGATGATACAGAAATGGCTATCATAGGTGGTTGGGATAATAGTGGTGCTAATGATGATGATGGTTACATGGTATTTAAAAGATTAAGTACTGGTGAATTGCAGTTTAATGGTGGAGATGATGTCTATATAAAAACAACTGCTAAATTTAGAGACTTATCAGCTTGGTATCATTTAGTTTTAGCAATAGATTCAGCTCAAAATAGTAATAACGCACAAAGATTATATGTAAATGGTAATGAAATAACAGATTTTGCTACTAGAAATAATTTAACTAATTTACAAGATTTACCTATGAATACAACTGCCGGTAATGATGATGCATTATTAATTGGTTGTGATGAAGATACAGGTGGAAAAGGTTTACACTTTAATGGTTATATGTCAGAATTTTTTTGGATAGATTCAACACAATATGCTGCTAGTAATTTTGGTGAACTAGATGGGGATACTGGAATTTGGATTCCAAAAAAAGGTTCAGATATTGTTGATGATTTAACAATGGGAACTAATGGAGTTTATTTAGAATTTAAAGAAACAGGAACAAGTGCTAATTCAAGTGGAATAGGTGCAGATACTGGAGGTAATAATTTACACTTTACAGTTACTAATCTAGCTGCAACAGATGTTACAGTAGATACATGTACTAATAACTTTATGGTTTGGAATCCATTAGATGGCACAGACCTTAGTGATTTAACATTTAGTGAAGGAAATTTAAAAGTTGTAAATGCAACAGGTGTTTGTCGAGGAACATTAGCTGCAGCAAGTGGAAAATGGTATTGGGAAATAAAACAAATAACTACTGTTGATGCAGGTAACCCTATTCAATATGGAATTGCTGATACAGAGGATTCTCCACCTACACATAGTTCTTTAAATAGTGCTTTAATTGCTTATTCTGACAATGCTCTTAACTGTGCTATTAAAAAATTTGATGGAGGAACAGCGAGTACTATAACTATGTCTGAGTTCACAAGCATTTCACAAAATGATATTATTAACTTTGCCTTTGATGCTGATACAGCAAAATTCTGGGTAGGAATAAATGGAACGTGGTTACATAGTGGAGACCCCGCAGCAGGTTCAAATGAAGTTGCTAGTACAACTTCAGCAGGTTTTTTTACACCATGTTTAGAACACGCAGGTGTAACCTACACAATAGAATCAAATTTTGGTAGTGCTCCATATTCTATATCAAGTGGTAATGCAGATGCTAATGGATATGGTAATTTTGAATATGCAGTACCAAGTGGATTTTATGCATGGTGTACTAAAAACATAGCACAATACGGATAAATTATGGCCTTTACAACAATAGACGACCCATCAGCACATTTTCAATCTGACCTTTGGACAGGAAATAATTCTTCAAGGTCTATAACTTTTGGAGCAAATTCAGATTTACAACCAGATTTAGCATGGATTATGGGTAGAGATATATCTGGTAATAATGGATTAATTGATTCAACCAGAGGTGTCACAAAAATGTTATGGGCTGATGACCAAAGTGCCGAAGTAACATCTAATAGTGGAAGTGATTTAACTGCATTTAATTCAGATGGATTTAGTTTAGGTGCTTCTCATCAAATTGATTCTAATACTAATACAAAAAAAATTTTAGGTTGGTTTTGGAAAGCTAATGGTGGAACAGAAACACATTCACAATCTGAAAGTGGTACTAATCTTGCTTGTACAGTTCAATCTAATACTACAGCAGGATTTTCTATTGTTAAATATACTGGGTCTGGAACAGCAGGTCATAAATTTTTACATGGGTTAGGAGTAAAACCTGCTTGTGTTATAGTTAAAGCATTAAATTCAAATCATTGGGTAGTTTATCATCATCAAAATACATCTGCTCCGGCAACAGATGCTTTAGCATTAAGTACTAATGCTGCAACTTATGATTATGCAGGTTATTTTAATGATACAGAGCCTACAACAACTGTAGTATCAGTAGGAAATGATAATTCTACTAATCAAGATGGTATTGAAAATATGGCGTATTGTTGGAATGAAGTACCCGGATTTTCTAAATTTGGAATATACCAAGGTAATAATAATGCTGATGGTACTTTTGTATTTTTAGGTTTTAGGCCCGAAGTTCTTATTATTAAAAAAACAAGTGCCACAGCAAACTGGATTGCTAAAACAGGAAAAGTTAATGACCATAATTTACATTTATCAATTTCTTATCTTGATATAACTAATGCAGAAAATTTAGCACAAAATATGGATTTATTATCTAATGGATTTAAGCACAGGTCAACAGAGGGTGATGGGAATCATGCACAAACATATGCATATTTTGCTTGGGCAAGACACCCTATGGTATCATCAAAGGGTATACCCGGCACAGCAGTTTAATTAATTAAAAAAGATTTCAAGGCACAGGGAGTGGTCGTAAAAAAAAGGAGAAACTATGACTACTGAACAACAACCAAAACAAAAAACGCAAGCTGAATTAAATATAGAATTACAGCAAGCAGTGAACGAAAAAATTTCTTCACAACGTAATGCTGCTCATACTCGTATTGCTCATTTAGAACTTATTTTAGAATCTAAGGAAAGAGAAATACAGAGATTAAAAGCAACATTAGAAGGTGAAAAGTTATTTAAGGAGAATAGTAAAAAGGATAAATAAAAATGGCAATACCTCAACAAAAAACAGAAAGAGAAACAAATTTACAGCAAGCTTTTCCGGGAAAGGAAGGACAAACTGAAATGGATAGAGCCTATCGTACTTATCAACGTGTAAAATCAGGTGGTGATGATGGGGAACTTTCAATACTTATGGATGCATTACGAAGTAAATATTCTATCACTGGTTTTGATAATAAAGGAAATCCTTTATATGAAGTAAAAAAAGGTGGTGCTATTAAAATGCAAACAGGTGGTTCAACTAAAAAAACAACTGAACAATTAGCTGAAGAAGCTATGACTACAACAGGTTTAGGTTATGGCTCACCTGATATAACAACAGGTATGCGTCAACAGGTTAGTCCTGAACTTCCTACAGGAACAGCACTTTCAGGAACACAATTAACAGAAAAAACTAATGAAATTTTATCTTCACAAACTTTAGGAACAACTCCTAGCGTTTCTACAACACAATCCCCTACAACAAATTTAAATGTTTCTGTACCTCAATCTCCAAATATTTCAACTTATACAGGGTATACAACACCTAATACACCAACGGCATCAGCCGTAACTGGCACATTAAATTCACAAGCTGTTATAGGTAATATACAAGGTGCTGTTTCTCAAGCTTCTCAAGCATCTGCTGCTACAGGAACTGTAGACCAAAAAGCAACAGTAGGGTATCAGTTATCACAACTATTTAGTTCACTTGGTAGTGGAACAAACTTACCGGCGTGGGCTTCTCCGGCAGTTAATAAAGTTAATGCTATTATGGCTCAACGTGGTTTGGGCCAATCAAGTATGGCAGCAGCAGCAATAACACAATCTATTATGGAATCAGCTATTCCTATTGCAGCAGCCGATGCAAAAACATACTCTCAAATGCAATTAACAAATTTAAGTAACCAACAAGCAGCTACAATGCAAAATGCTATGGTTAATGCAGCAATGGATAGAAGTAATCTAGATGCTCGTATGAATGCAGCAACAAATAATGCTCGTAATTTTCTTTCTATAGATTTAGCTAACCTAACAAATCAACAAAAAACAAATGAATTAGATTATCAAGGAAAATTAGAAGCTTTATTTAAAGACCAAGCAGCAACAAATGCTTCTAGACAATTTAATGCAAAAACACAAAATGAAGTAGATATGTTTTTTACTGAATTAGGTTCACAAGTAGATAACGCAAATAAAAATAGAGTAGCAGCACAGCAACAATTTAATACTGACCAATCAAATGCTCAAGCTCGTTTTGTAGGACAACTACAAGATTCACGAGATAAATTTAATCAAAATATGTCCCTACAAATTGCTCAAAGCAATGCTCAATGGAGACGAAATATAAATACAGCTAATACAACTTTACAAAACGAAACAAATAGAATTAACGCATCAAATTTATTACAAATTAATCAACAAGCTTTAGCTAACTTATGGCAACGATATAGAGATGAAGCTAGTTGGTTAATGCAAACTGCTGAAAATGCTAAAGCAAGAGCACATCAAGTAGCGATGTTTGCTCAAGAAGCTAACTTTGATAAGTCTATGTATGAAACACAAACAAAAGATATTATGTTAGGAGAATTAGGAAGAGGAGTTATAAAAGGTATATTTAATGTATTTAAATAAGGAGATGAAATGGGACTAAGAGATTTTTTTGATGATATAATACCTAATGAGTTAAAAGGTAATATAGGTAAAATTGCAGCAGCAGGAGCTGCAGCTTATTTTGGGTATAAAGGTATTAAAAGTTTTACAAGCCCTACAGGTTTTCTTTCTACTACTATGTCTGCCCCGGGTGCTACAGGTATGACTCAATATGCTAGTGGATTTGATAGACTAAAAGGTTTTGTTCAAAGTAAGGCCGATACACCACTCGGAAAATTTGCTAGTGGATTTGGTAAACAAATAGCAGGTCAAATAGGTGATAAGGGAGACCAGTCTGCAGCAGAAATACAAGCTAGATATGAAGCTCAATCAAAAGCTATGGCTGATGCTATGAGAAGTAGAAGTTATAATGTTCCATCAGGTGTACCGATGCAAACTGTAGGAAATTTTCAAGCGTCTCGAGCACAAGTACCGGGATTTAAAAATCCTCACGTAAATGAATCTTTAAATATGATGTCTTATTTTATGCAAGACTTAAATGATAACGGAAGAATTGATAGTAGTGCTCTATATGCTGAAGCACCTAGAGGTGTAACAATAGGCTTACCTTCTTCAAAATCTATGAAAATGAGTATATAATATGGAAAATAATATTAACGACCCAAAAAGTAATTTTAAACAAGGAGTAGAAACTGCGTCACAAGACCCTTTTAATTTTCCTGTGCCCGGACATTCTTTAACAGATTCACCAGAACAATGGGCGTGGGATAAACCTCCTAGAGTAACTGACCCTGAAGAAGCTATTCAAACAGTTATAGAAAAAGTAGAAAAGCCACAAACAAAAGAACATTTTTTAAGACTAATGGCAGGTGGTGTTACTGTTGAGGAAATAGTAAATACTATTGGATTAGCCGTGTTTACAGAAGGTGAGTGGTCGCCAGATGTAGCAGAACTTATTAAACCTGCTCTCGCTGTTTACTTTATAGGCGTAGCAATAAAAAATAAAGTACCTGTTATAGCATTTAATAATAGTGAATTAAAAGAAGAAAATAATATGGTTTCTAAAACAGATACATTTAAACTTATGAAAGAAAAAAATCCACAAGAATTTAAAAAAATAAAAGCAGCTATGCTTGTTGAACAACCAGTAGAACAAGAACCAACAATGCAAGAAGAAGGTTTTATAGATATGGAGGAAGCATAATATGAGTTTTGCATCAGGATTATTCTCTTTTATGGGAGGAATGTCAAAACAGTATCGTGAAGAAGTTGATACAGAAGCAGCAAGAAAAGCATCAATTGCAGCAGCAAAAGAAGAATCAAGAAGGTGGGCACTTGAACAACAAAGTGAAAAAGATAAATTTGATTTTGAAGTCACTAAATTTGATTTTGAAAAAGATAAATTTGACCAAGAATTTAGTTTAAAGGAAGATGTACATAATTTAAACGTATTAAAAGCAGCCAATGCTAAATCTGATAGTATTGCTGATAGAAGTTTAAAAAGAGACGAATTAAATTTTAAAATAGATTCATTTACTAAAACACATAATTTAAATAAAGATAAATTTATATTAACTGAAAACGAATTTACTCAAGCTAAAAAAGAGTTTATGGAAAAAATGGGTTTAAGTGAAAAAGAATATGAATTAAATAAACTTGAATATGATGAAACAGTTCGCTATAACAAAGAAAAAATTAGAATAGATGAATACGAAGCAATGATGGATGCCGAAGCAGGTGTTAGTACATATAGAGGATTAAAAAAAGAAGATGATTTAAAAATAAGTTTTGTTGGAGATACAGAAAATGAAAGATTATTTAGTGCTCTATCACAATTTGACGCTTTATCAAATGAACAAATAAAAAAACTAACACCAGAATCACAAGAACTATTGCAACAAAATATTAAACAAGCTTTAGGCCAATTAAAATTAAAATCATATGATGATACAAATAAAACTTATATAGATTTTACACAAGACTATAAAAATTTATTTAATTTAGACATACTTAATACAGTTTTTGATGAAGTAATGGATTCTATTAAAAGTGATGTGCAGGAAGATTTAAAAAAAGATGGTATTAAGGCTGATTCAGTAGCTCTTAGTACTGATGGAAGTAGAATATCAGCAAGCCCTATTAACTTTGATGAATGGGCTGCTCAAGCGGGTTTTGAAACACCACAACAATTACTAGTAAGTGTAGATTCTTTAATAGCTCATAATAATACAAAACAATCATTTAGTGGTAATCTAAGTCCATTTAGAAGTAGAGAATCTCTTTATATGACAATGAAACAAGAAAATATACCCTTTAATTTGTTACAGTTAAGTGAAGAATTTAATTATTTACAAGAACTACCTATGGATGCTTCTGTTAATTCACAATTTTATATTGACCTTTATGAAAAAGCAGAAGAAATAGGAATTATAGGCTCTAATGGTGAAGGTGCTGAACACTTATATAACTTTATTTATAAAGTACAGCCTCAAGGAGAGGTAATAGCAATAGGTGGTGTAATAAAAACAGCTATTACTCCAAAAGAAGCCGGAAAAGATGTAGATGTAAAAGCAGCATCTGACCAATACGAAGCTGCAAGTACAGCAATACGAACAGTAGACGAAATGATTCTTCGTATAGATAGTTTACGAGATGATGCTTTATTTGGACTACCAATGACAGCCGCTTCATTATTTGAAAAAGCTAAAAGTACAGCAGAAGGTGTACAACTATTATTAGGTAAAGTACAATCTGATGAAATAAAAATGACTGCAGGGGCAAGACAAAAATTTATAGAGGGGCTAAGTAAAATATCTGAAACACAAATGTTAGCAGAAGAAAGTGCAAAAATACAATACTTAAAGTTTTCACTAGCTTATCAAATGTCTATGGCATTACAAGGTGGTAGTGGTGGTCGTACTATATCTGACCAAGATGTAGACAATATGCTTAGAGCTTTAAATATGGATGCTATTTTAGGAATAGCCGATGCAAACCAAGTAAAAGCTTCTTTAGGAACAATACGTACTTTTATGAGTGGTATATCAAATAAAGCGTATTATCAATCTTTAAATAATATGAAAGGGTATAGAACTCATAGACACGTTGTAGGTATGATGGATGCTATGAGTATAGATACTTTAGAAAAATTAGCTCAAGAGCTAGAAGATAAAGTTTATGGTGAACAAGATGATATAGAGAATTTACTAACATCAGATGTGGCACAATTAATTGGTATAAATAATTGGGATTCTTCTGAAACTATAAATGGAGTTCCTGAATTTTCTGTATTTCAAAAAGATGGGTATCCATACGTAGAGTTTATTGACCCAAATAAAGGAGCATATTTTTTAACACAAGAAATGTTTGATAATTATAAACAATCGGAAAAAGGTAAAAAATCAAAACTAACCGAAAATATTACAAAAATACCAGAAGGTCAATTTCCTACTGACTTAACAAGTTTAGGAGGAAGAACAATTCAAAATCCAAATCTTATAGGACAATAACACATGAATGATTTAAATAATCAAATGCAGGAAGTAATTCCTGAAGAAACAAATAATGAGGTAGTTCCTAGTGAACTATCTTTTTACTTTAATACGGAAGATAGACTTAATCAAGAAAAACAAGTTATTGATGGCACAATTCCTGTAGGTTATGGAAGGGAAAATGGATATGATGGTGTTAAGCCAATTAAATTAAACCCAAACGATGATTATAATACTCGTTTATTACAATTATATAACTACCGTGAAAATCCACCAGAAGGATTTTCTGCTACTCAATTAGATGAACAGGTTAATGCATTATTTGATACAAAAAGACAGTACTATGAAAATGATGGTACACTTGTAACTGTACCTAATGATGAGTGGCGAATATGGACATCAACAAAAAGATTTATTGACCCTGCCTCAAAAATAATTCCGGGGTGGAAAGGTATATCTGAACAAGAAAGAGAATTTAAATTTTCAAAAGAATTAGAAGGTGAAGGATTAAGTGAAGAAGACCAACAAAAAATATTTCAAGCTACTGATGGGTGGTTTGCAGAAGATGGTGATGTTCCGTTTCTATTACAAGTACAAAATTTAGCAGGTAATCTTTATGACTTTTTTCCTGATATTGCAGGAGCAGGAATATGGGCGTGGCAAAAAGCAACAGAAAAAGAAGCCGATTTAAAAGCATTAGAAAATAGAGAAATTACATTTGAAGAATATACACAACAAGAACACGTAGCAGCAATATCAAATTTAGAAAAAACTCGCTACTGGGAAGACTTACGTAATCGTATGCCAATGATTGCACCTTATAAAAATCTTTATAAAACTCTAGTATTTAATTCAACTCAAGATAAATTTGGAGAAGGTATAGAATTAACAGATGAGCAGATGAATCTTTTATTTAAAGAAGGCCCTGTTACTTATCAAGTAGCAAGAGTTGCATCAGAAGCAATTCCATATGTTATAGCAATTGAAAGTGTATTGTTTAAAGGATTTGGACTAATGAGAGGGTCAAAAGCTTACGATGAAGCATTAGAATATGTTTCTAAAAATTCTCATAAACACGGCTCACCTTATGAAGCTCTTGTTAAATATATGGAACAAGATGCTATTAAAAAAACTTGGATAGATACAAAAAGAGGAAAGCGTTTTATGAATAATGTTGTTAAACGCTATGATAAAACAAGTAAAAAGATGACAAAAATAGAAAAGACAGCTTTAGAAAATGAAGTTAAGGTAATTGAAAAACAAATTATTGAGGCTGATAGAACAGGTGACGTAGTTAAAATGCGAAACCTAATAAAACAAAAAGAAACGTTGGTAACACAAATTTCTGGACTAAAAGTAAAATGGCTTAATAATTATACAACAGGCGTTGTGCGAAATGAAGCGTATGCATCTTCAATAGGTGGTACACTATATAGTTTAACTGGAAGTGATGGTTTAGCATTAGGTGGTGAATTAGCCGGTGCTATTTTAGAACCAAATATACATTCTTCTTTAAAAAATCTTACATCAGCAACTATATTTCGTGTAGGGCAATTAATTGATGGTTTAGAAAGTATAAATCTATTACCTACCGATGCAAAAATATGGTCAGATAAAAATTTAAAAGCTAAATTTTTTACTGGTGATGTAGAAGACCTTATGATTAGAGATAAGAATACTGGTGAACAACGTGCATTAACTGTAACTGAAATTGGTAAGTTAAGAGGATTTGCTGAAATGCTTGAAATTTTACCTATAAAAGATAGACAAAAAATTTTAGCAAGAATGCAGAAATCACAGGAAGTACTGGAAAACTTAAAAAGAGATTTACCCGAAGAAGCACAGAAAGATTTAAATATGTCAATAGCTGAGATGACAGGTCTATCTGTATTAAATGCTATTGATGAATTAACTAATATAAATATAAAAGTTACTAATATAAAACCAGATGATATTATTAAAGCAAATGATAATATGAATCAATCAATTGCATTATTAGATTCAATTGATAAGCGAATGCAAAATGTGCTAGGTAGTACACAAAATCCAAGTGATGAATTATTTAAGTTTGGAACTGAAATACAAAAAAACTTAGAAAGTATGAGACTTGATTTAGAAGATAGAAAAGAAGCATTTGACCAAGTAATAAGAATTTATAGTGATAGTTTAAATGGAATTAGTATTGCAGATAATCCAGATGCATTACATCTAAAATTTGAAGCATCCGTTAGACTTTTAGAAGAGTTAAAAAATAATGGAATAAGTGATTCTATAAGACAAACTGCTGCAGAACAGCTTGAAATAATGGATAAAAAAATATTAGCCCATTGGGAAGCTGTTGCAAAAGATTTAAATGGATTATCAGGTAATTATATTAAGGGATATACGGTACAAGATTATTTTGCTTCACAATATTATGTTGGAATGACACTTATGTACAGAAAAAAAGTATCTGATGCATACGGGAAGTTAGACGAGTTAACCGGAGGGCAGACTGTTGATGTAACAGATTCATATAGAGCAATATCAAGTATTATTGATAGAAATAGAGGAGATAAAATTAGTGATTTAGCTAATAAACTTCCTCCGGGTCATTTTAATAACAAGATGATGGGTATTCTTGAGCAGGGAGCTGATGATTCTTTAAATAAATTTCTTACTACTGATGACACATCTCGTGTTGCATTCGCTAGCTTTATGGAAAATGCACCAGAGCAAACAGAAGAAATGATACAAGCAATGGAGATACTTGTTAACAAACAAGGAAATTTAAGTAATAAAGATATTAATACTATATTTAATGCGATTAGTGACACGCTAGGACAAACAGAAAAATATAAAAATATAGGTTCTGATGCTATTACTAAATTAGATATTTATGATGCATTTAGAGAAGCCAATATTCCAATATCTATTAATTTAAAAACAAGTGATGCAATGGATTTACGTTCTTCATTAGTAACACTAAAATCAAAATCTTTTTTAGCAAACGAAAAAATACAAAGTTTAAATTATGACAACATGGTTTCTCAAATTGAAAAATCTGTTAGTGATTCAATGGTTGATAAAGAACAGATGGATGCTTATAATGAAGCATTAAATTTATCTAGGGATTATCATGTAAGGTTTGATAATAAAGATTCACTTTTATTTAAATGGGGGCAATTTGAAGGTGCTCCATTATCTGTTCGTGTAACATCAAATCTACAAGATGGGTCAAATAAATTAGATAGAAAAACACTAACAAATTCTAATATAGAAAAACTAAAAAACGATTTACGAATAGATAGTAAAACGGATGTACCTATATATAAACATACACTTGAAAGAGGTGAGTTTATTCCGTGGAAAAAAATATTGAACGACCCTATATACGCAGAAAAATGGATGCGTGATGTTGTAGAGCCTATGGTGGGAAGACCTGTTAGAGAAGGTGATAACGCTTTACCAAACCAAACACATATAATTGATATGTCTGACGCAGACGTTGCTCAACGTGCACAGATATTTAAAAAGTTACTGCAGCAAGAATTAGGTTCTTATATGTCTTTAAGTAAAACAGGACAACAATTAATGGATTTTAAAACTCGTAATGAAATTTTAGCATTAGCACGAGAAAAGAAAATTGAAATACCTACTGATATTAAAGTATCAAATGATGTTGATAGATTATTTAAAATAACAGATGAATTTAATTTGCTCGATATAAATTTAATTCAAGAAACTAACTTTGGCTATGAAACAGCTAGGGCTTTAAGTAAAACAGTACAAGCGTATGACCTAAAAGTAACTAAAGCTATAAAACTAGACTTAGAAAAGGCAAGAAAAATAGCTAATAAAAAACTACAAAATATTAAATTTCAAATACAAAATTTAAGTAGTCAGCGATTAATTACTCGCTTTGGAACTGATTTATCTGACCCAACAAAATTTTATAAAACAATTATAGAGGGTAATAACATAGCAAACTATAAAGCTCTTGAAGCAGCATTAACAGAAGGGCCTTATAAAGTAATGAATAAGGATGAATTTAAAGAAGTAGCAAAAACACTGTATAGAGAGTGGTTTAATGTCCATAGTAAAATTAGAAACTTACGACCAGATAAAGTACAATTTGAAATGGCTAGTAAAGTAGATGAAGCATACGGAACTGTTAATAAAGCACGACAATCTTTAGCAGAAAGTGAAGCAACAATTAGAAATGTTTATGAAACTAATTTAGGATTAGGGATTGATGAACTTACAAAAAACAAAGAAGTTTTATATGAGTTATTTGGTAAAGAGGGTGTTGATGGAGTAACTGAAATACTTCAAGTTATGGCAGCAAAAAGTGGTATTAATATAGATAATATTAACTTACAAAATATGCCTAAAGCTTTATCAGTTGAAAGTTGGATAAGTAGAATTTATTCTATTAATAGAGGTGTTATATCTCCTCGTTATGTTTTAACTGAAGCAGCTCTACAAAAATATAGAGTACAAAATACATCTATGTTAATTGATTTAATGAGTCAACCTGAAGCAGCAGGTATGATTCAAAAATTAATGACCGATGGTTTAGCTAAAAGCCCTTACGTAGATGTACGTTTACGAAAGTTTTTTCAAACACAAACAGTTAATGCAATTTTAGCAAATGAAATACTAAGTGAAGAAGGAGAATTAAATTTTAACAATGCAGGTAGCTTAATAGGAAAAGATTCAACAATAGGAAAAGCTATCAGATTTCCTTTTTCTACACCGGAGGACGTTGAACAAAGGTTATAAATGATAAAAATATGGTTTATGTTGGTGCTAATATCAATGCCGAACGCACCATCGGTTAAATATAATGGTTTTTTATACACTAATGAAGCAGAATGTCAAGTGGCAAGATATGAATTATTAGATATGTATGATGCAAGACCAGAAGATTATAAAGCAGGATTAGCAATGGATGCATACTGTATAGGATTTGAAAGTTTTCCAATTCGTGGATTAAATAAAACAGGAACAGGGATTTAAGCTATGGCTGAGTGGGAAAAAGAAATTGCAGAATTAAAAACAGATGTTCGTTATATTCGAGACGATATTAGTATTATGCAAAAACAAATACACAATTTAAATAAGACATCCAACATGGGGGTTGGGGGATTAAAAGTCTTTTTGGTTATAGGTTCTATACTTGCAGCCATTTGGACATTTATGAAAATAACTGACTAGGGAGGAAACGTTATGAGTAAATTAAAAGATATGTGGAATGGTTTAAGTAAGAAAGGCAAATTGTTTGTTGGTTCTCTTATAATCATTCTAGCACTTATAATTATAAATTATATATTTTAATAAATAAATAGGAGATAAATAAAATGTTAGGTGGGTTACCTGTCGAAATGATTACAATGCTAGGTTCTAGTGTACTAGGTGGAGTTATGTCTATCTGGGGACAAAGTATTAAAGCTAAACAAGAAGAACAAAAAATGCTTCTTGCAAGAGCAGAAACACAAATGGCTTTTGTTGATAAAGCTAGAACATACGAAAATAAAGGCTTTCAATGGACTAGAAGAATTATAGCATTAACTGCTGTATTCTTTATTATTGGATGGCCTAAATTAGTACCAGTATTTTTTGATACAAGTGTTTATTTAACTTGGACAGAATTTACTAGAGGATTCTTATTCTTAATAGAACAAAAAGAAATTACTATGGATAAAGAATTTTTTGGTGTAGTTATTACACCTCTAGATACCCACCTAATGTCTGCAATTATTGGGCTGTACTTCGGTGGAAGCTTAGTTAAAAAATAATGAAAGTATCCGAAAGCACTAATGTGCAAATGCCACTTAAAACGGTTGTTAGCCTTATAACGTTGGTAGCCGTAGGAACGTGGGCATATTTTGGTATTATTGAAAGGCTAAATTCTGTAGAGACTCGTGTTACGCTATCAGAAGCTGACCTTACAAAAAACACGGAATTCCGCATAAAATGGCCTCGTGGTGAATTAGGCTCCCTGCCTGCAGATGCTCAGCAGGATTTATTAATTGAGTTTATGAGTTCTCAACTTGAGTCTATGATGGAAGATATGGAGTCAATGATGAGCAATTCCGTAAATATAAAGAGAGCACAGCAGGATATAGAACGATTAATTGGGGATGTAGAAAAACTAAAGGATAAATTGCGAGAAACAAATGGAAGTTATTAGTGTTATAGTAATGTTCATGTTTGGTAATATGAATGACCAAGAACACCAAATGACACAATATATTCCTATGGAATCACTGTCTTCTTGTATGAAAGAAGTACGTCTACTAAAGAAAAAGACAACAGATTATAGTAAAGACGCTTTTTGTGGGCCTGCTATTGTAGAAATAAAAGATGATGAAGTAATTAAATTATATAATGAAGTACCCGAGGGTGCTGTTTTAGTAAATAAAAAAGTTACTAAAGAAGCATTTAAAAAATGGACTTTAAAAGCTAAAGAAAAATGGGAGAAAGACTAAATGAAATGGGTACGAAACAATTTTATATTACTTACAATATTAATATTAATAGCCATATGGGCAAAACCTGTTATAGCTGATTCAACAAATGATGCTAATACTCAAACCAATTCTTCAGGAAGTAATACTCAAATAACAGGTGGGTATGAATCAACAACAACAAATAATAATGATGGGCAAACAAACACAACAACGAATACAACAACAAATAACAGCACTACCAATGGGTCAGATGTACCTGTCAACTCAGCAAATTCACCGAGTTACTCCTCTATGTCTCAAGATGTGTGTAGTATGGGTGTTAGTGGCTCCGTTTCTACTCTCGGTTTTGGTGCTTCTGTTGGCAAACATATTAGGGATTTAAATTGTGAGCGTATAAAATTATCTAAAGTTTTATATGATTATGGTATGAAAGTTGCTGCTGTGTCAATTTTGTGTCAAGATGAGCGAGTTTTTGAAGCTATGCAAATGGCAGGAACTCCCTGTCCGTTTGAAGGTAAAATTGGTAAACAAGCTTTAGACCAATGGAATAAATATGATATTGAGAGACCAGATTATAATTCTTATGTATCAAAACTAGAAAATCGTTCTCGTATAGATGAAGAACTTGCAGAGATTGCAAGACAAGAGGAAGCAAAAAGAATAGCAGAAGAAAAAGCTAGAAAAGAAGCAGAACTCGCAACATTAAAAGCACAAGAAGAAATTGAAAATATTATAATTGAAACAGACTTACAAACAGAAGAAGTAAGGATAATTAATGTACACAAATGATAAAAAATGCAACTCTATGGATGATTAGACTATATATTGTATGGTCAATATGTTTAGATATAAGTATAATTGGAGGTATTTTTTACTATTTCTTTGTTCGCTAATAATATCTTTTAAGTCTTTTGGTGCAGATGTAACAACAGGTAATCTACTCCCTAATTCTGGGGATGGAGTTGATTGGGGTTCTAGTAGCACAGACCAAATTCATCCTGATTCTGGTTCTGGTTATGTAAGTAATGGTAGTACATTAAATGGATTTGATGTTACTTGTTCTACATCACAATCTAACTGTGGATATAAGTATAGTGTTGGGGGTGACTTTGAAGTTACAGGAACAACAACATTAAGTGTAGATGATATAGCATTAACAAATAATTCTATTAGTCAATCTATGCTAGATAATGGTATAACATTAAATAGTTATGTTGATGTTGCAAATTGTGAAAGTACAGAAGGTAACTGTGAATCTAAAGGTGGTGCAAATGATTCTCATACTACAACTATTGTATTAAAAAATTCAAGTGGTACTGTATTAAGCACTACAACACAGACAAGAACAGAAGTTACAGGATTTCAAGGTAATTGCAATGGCTATCCGGGTACAACTACTACAGGTGTAACTGCAAATTGTGGTCAATATAATGATAGAATTATATATCTAGGCGTAGGTGCTAACAAAGTAAATTGGTCATGGTCTGGTACAGATAGTAACTACACTAATCAATCTAGACAAGGGCCAAATCTATTAGGTTCATCTTTAACGATGACTTATAATAATACAGATTATAATCCTTTACCAGATGAAGAAATTTTTGATGATATTAATGATATCATAGATGATATACCAAGTGATTTTGATTGGTATAATGATGAAATAGTATTTGATGATACATATACTTGGGAAGATGATTTTTCTTTTGAAGAAGAGTACACTATGGAAGAAGATATGTACTTTGAAGAATTTGAAATAGACGAATTTGATATTGGTGATTTTGAACAGCCACCAATGTTCGAAGATTTTGAAGAGTTTGAAACTTTTGAAGAAATGCCTATTATAGAAGAGGTATTTTTTGAAGAGAATTATACAATGGAACCTCCACCAATGATGACGGAGGAATTATTTACAGAAGAATTTGAAGAGGACTTTACAGATTTTTTAGAAGAAACTGGAATGGAAGAAGAGTTTAACCAGTTTCTAGAAGATGAAGGCATAACAGCCGAAGAGTTTTTTGAAGAGATAACCGAGGAGGAGTTTGATGATGAACTTACTGAGGAATCTTTTGAAGAGTTTGAGGAACCGATGGAAGAAATCGCAACTGACGAGGAGAGCATACCAGAGACTGTTAAGACTGAAGAAGAAACAATGGAAGTTGCATCTGAGCCGGAATCAGAAATAGAAGAAAAAGAAGTAGCCCAAAATGAATCAACAGAAGAGCCACAAGAAGAGTCATCGAAAGAGGAATCCAATAGCGAGGGAACTGAAGAATCCGATGTATCAACAGAAGACAGTGGAGAGCAAGAAGATATACAATCGGAAGACACAGAAGTGGACACCGAAAACAGGGTTACTACAGATGTTGCAAAAGTAGAAAGTAGACTAAAAAAGAATTTAAAAAAAATAGCTAAACAAATAGCTAAAGTAACAAAACAAACAACTCAAAACTTAACAAAAGAGGATTTATTTTTTAAGAATAATACACTAGATGCCTATAATAAAATACAATTTTATAAATCAAAAGATATATATACTGACCAAGGATTAGATTTATTTAATAATCAAATAGATTTAGGTGTCTATGATAAAGAAATTTATAGTGATATAACTCTTGCTAGTTATTCACAAAATGACCCAGTAGAAGTACATAGGGTACAGCTACTAGAAGCACAAAACAAAACTAATAAATTAAAATTAGAATTGGAGGCATTACGAAATGAAAATAATTGAAAAACTTAGTACCTATGCGGCACTCCTAGGAGTAATTGGAGCTATTGGGGGAGGCTTTTACACATGGGGCCAGTTTAATTCAAGGCTTGATGCATTAGAAAGCACACCTCCAGTTAATTTAAAACCATTACATGAAAAAGATAAAGAATTAACAAAACAATTTGATGATGTTTTATTATACGCTAATGAATATAAAGTAGATTTAATTGATAGAATTGCAAAAGTAGAAGAAAAAATTAAACCTGTTGATTTAACTGTTGTATTTAAAGAAATAGGTAAAGTAAAAGAACAAATAGCAATGATTGATATACCAGAAGATGTAGATTTAAAACCTATATCAAAAGAACTTAAAAGATTAAGCGAAGAAATAGTTAGGATACTATCAAATCTATCAAAAATTAATCTTGTACCACTTGAAGAAAGTATAAAAATAATAGATGATACTATGGCAGAAATAAATAAAAAATTAGCTATTGTATCTAAAGAAAATGAAGTACAAGATGCTGAGATTAAAGAAATTAAGCTAAAATCAAATAATCCTTTAGCAAATTAACAATAGATTTTTTATGCCAAATTAGGTGTAAACCAGTTTAGGTTTAGAAAATCATTTTTTGACTATCCTTTACCATTAAATCAAATACCCCTGAATAGTAATCTAACATAGATGCTATTACAGGGGTATTTTCGTATGCGGGATTCCATTTATCCATAACTTCCATAAAATCAGAAGACCTAGCTAGCTTTGTTTCTAAAACAAGCAATCCCTCAGATGTAATCTTTACATCAAAACTAGCTATCGTTGTTGAACTTACTGCCATTATTCATTCTTTGTATCTCCCAAATTTCTAGACGGATATTTTTTATTAAACTGTGAAAAACTCAAATTCTTAACATCTTCTCTAAATTCTCTCACTTTTTTCTTTTCATTTTTCCTTACTTCTTCATCTGTTTCAAATATTGCTGATGTTTCATCAGCCCTCGGTCTTTCACTCATTCTTATCTCCCTTACATTATTTATTGCAAGCCCTTTTTCAACTAATTCAAAAAATTGCTCATGTTTCTGATTAATGTGTGTTTCATCCTCAAATGTTATCTTCCAATCATCTAAGTCAATATCATTTAATTTTTGTATTTTAACTATCTTTTTTTTCATCTTTAAATCTTATTTCACCTGCTATAGCACTATAAGCAGCCATGTCAATATAGGTATCTTTGCTAGTAGCTCCTAGCTTAGTTCGTGCTACCTTTAATAAACTCATCATTATAGCAACATTTTCTGCTGTAATTTCTATATCCAAGTATGCAGACCATAATTTTGCTATATTTTTATGATTTTGTACTTTATCACCATAATCCTTTTGTCTATCCCCACCTACTAACTTCCTAGCTTCGTCTAAAAATTCTTTTGTTACTTCCATTATTTCTTTTCTTTCTTAAACTTCCTACCTACAAAAAATACAATTAAATTTTGTATTGTATTTATTGTTACCATAAGTAATAACCAAAATTCCCATATTTCCACTAAAAATTATAACTCATATTAAATGATATACTTCGTCTAATTCCCTTTCCTCTAAATGGATACACTTGATGCTGTAACCAATTAGGAAATACCATTATTTTTCCTACCTCTGGTTTTATAGAGTATTTAGGATTAACAAAAGGATGTGGGTCTGCAAATAAAAATTCTATCCACCCTGCTTGTTCTCTTTCTTTATCTTTTTCAATAGATTTAGGAACCTTTAACCAACCTGCTATAGATAGCATTCCAGAATGCATATGTGGTGGATTAAAATCTCCTGCAATAGAATTAACAAGCCAACTATTGTGTAATTGAATACTTTTAATAGGTTTTTTAGACATTTCTATATCGTCTTTATCACCCTTAGAAAGATGTGTTTTAATATACATACTAACACAATTTCCTGCCCAATTAAATAAATTAGGTAAATTTTTATTTGGTTTTTCATACCATATATGTTCTTCAATCTTATGTTCTTGTTTAACATTACCCACAAGATTATCTGACCAATCTAGCTGTTTAGATTTTTCATCACTTGCAGATATTTTATCACCGTATTCGTTTAACATACTAACATAAGGCTCTGGCATTTGAAATTCTAAAATCGTGGGGCCAAATGGTGCATGAATTTTACCTCTTAATTTATAATCTTTATAATCTTCTGTCATATTGCTACCAAATCTGTTATAGGAACTAAATATCCCCGAGAAGTTAATTTATCACCACCAGAGACAATAGTATATTTATTATACACCATATCACATAGTCTGTCAAGGGGAATCTCAATAGAAAATAGATGTTTATCTTTTTTATCCACAATTCTAAATATCCAAATGTCAGCTTTGCTAGTCTTTATACCACTTTCCTTTCCTCTAGACATAAACTCAACAAATACATTACCTGTTTTATGCGACAATCTGTCTGTTTTTAATTCATAATTCTCCCGTGATTTCATTACAAGTTTTTCATGTTTCTTTCCATATTTTAAATCTTTCTTAAATTTAGTTATAGAAAAATCGTGTGATTTTAATTCTTTTAGTGTCTTTCCATTATTTTCTTGTATTTTACTCAATGTTTTTTTCCTATATTTACTAATTCTATAATTTCATCATCTACTGTCTCTGTTGTAGGTGTATTTCCATTACTTTGTATATCCACTATTTTATCCATAACAGCCATTTGACCTAGTGATATAAGTCTATCTAAATCTGTATTCATCATCTCCATTATACCTTTTAATACATAAAAAGCAGGACTAAGAGATTTCTTAGGGTCTGTTGTATCGTACGCCATCATATCAAATCCACCTTTATCATCCTTTACAGGTTTTAAAATTAAATAAAGTCTATCAGGAAGTAATGATAACTTTTCTGTTTCATCTACAAGTTTAGTTAAATCAACCATTCTTTCGGTATCCTTCTTTCTGCCCAAAGTATTTTATTCTTATCGCACCATTGACCATAAGTTGTTTTACTTGATTTGTTAAGTTTATTTTTTGCATTTACGAATAAAAATCGTATGTCAAAATCTGGATTTTGTTTTCTAACTAACAAATGTTTTTGTCTATCAGCTAAATCAAAAAACCCTTTTGCTTCAATAAATATATTTTGTTTAGGTAAATAAAAATCGGGAGTATATCTTTTTATTTTAGGCTGATATTCAAGATATTGCAGTTCATATTCATACTTTATTTTATTCTTAATTAAAAATAAGGCAACTCCCCTCTCAAATTCAGAGCGAAATCCCTTTCTTTTCATATAAGCGTTGTCAGTTTAAATTTATTAATAGTTTCTACACCTTTTTTAAAAGTTTCAGATAAAATAGGTGCGTGCTTATCCATTTCTATTATTGCCTCATTTATTTCTATAGAAGGTAGTATTGCTAATTTACCCTGTTTTATTCGTATTTGTAAAGCATTAAAATGATTTTGTATACTTCTTTTTTTTCTTTCTATGTTATCTTCTCTAAAATAACCATCTTTTCCTGTAGTTTCCCTTGTTATTAAAGCATGACAATTCTCAATTCCTCTCATAAATTCTTTCATTTCACCCCCACCTTCACGTAATTCGTTGTCAGTATAGACCCAAACAGCATCCCTATTAGATACAATATCATCTTTTCTAAAAGGATGAGATAACCAAAGTATGTTCATATATTTTTTACCTCCGTATTTTTTAATTTATTATACCACACCATAGGCTTTGATTTAGCTTTTGATGTTACTTTTTCATGTAATACAGCTTTTGGCCAACAATGTTTTCTAAAATCACAGTATCCACATATACTTTCTAATATAGTATTTCCTGTTTCTATTCTAATACCTTTTTGTTTACCCGATTTAGGAACATATGTTTCTGGTATTTCATGAAATAACTTTTCAAACTTTTTATTAGATTCTAAAACTTTAATATTTTCAGTGGCTGTTTGTAACATTTCTTTTCTATCTTCTTCTTGATTTACAGGTGCTTCACATACAGCAAATTCCCCTGTAACTTTATTAATAGCTATCCAACCACCAAAAGGAACATTGTCAGCTTCTCCATATAAATGACCTTGCATAATATACCCAAAAGGGTCATCACCTTTTATTTTTGTATAACTTCCAAATTCACCAAACTTACCCATAAAATTAGATGGGCTAGCAGATTTTATATCCCATACTTTACCATCTATTTTGACATCATAAGTACCACCTAATTCAGTATTTCCTATTTTTAATTTTACAGGTTCTTGTATTTTTTCAAGTTCTATACCTGCACCTCTCATAACAGCTATAGCAACTGCTTCAAGTAAATCACCCATTAAAAACTTAATTATTGTATTATATTGTAATTCTTTTTCTTTACCTTTTTTTTCTAATTGCTGTTGACATAGAGGTTTACCTAACCCCGACATCCTCATTCGCCATTTAACTTCTTCATTAAATTGTTTTTCTAAAGCCTTACCACAAGCCTCTTTAAATTCAGATATAGTTTCGGGGGAAAGTTTTGCCTTCCCCCGAACTGCATCATAAAGAAAACTCTCTATTAGAGTAGATAACATATGCTATTCTTGGTCTAACTCAATAGCTAGGGAGTGGTCGCCATCTTTTGTTTTACTTTTAATAGCACTACGATGTTTCTCCATGACACTTTCGTTTACGGATTTTATAGCTACCATAAATTCTTTAAGTAATTCCTTATCTGTGTCAGATAAATCAACTGTAGAACCTGTCTTAATACTAACCGAAAAATAAGTGTTTCCACCCGATTTTTGTTTTTTAGTAGATAACATAAGATTAGTTCTTATCATTGGTTTTTTCTGTTTTGCTAAACCAGATAGTGTACTACTAAAAGGTAAATAATTTGTACCTTTAGCATATAATACACACGGAACTTCCTTAACATTTACGTCTTGCTCATCAGATTTTTTACCTGTGAGCGTTGCTACGCCGTAAAGAACTTGATTACATTTTATCGCACTTTGGATAATTCTTTGTGGGTCATTCTCTGGTAGTTTTTCAACTTCCTCTCTAGATAATTTTCCACACTTATAGTTACCCTTAGAATCGGCAAATTGGTCTCCTAGTGATGGCATTTGCACACTTGATGTAAATTCCTCTTCACTATTATCCCAATAACTATATGCATATAAACGAATGAAAGGTCTAAAAGTAACCTCTTTCGCATACACTTTGTCACCATCAACAGGAAGAACAAAATAACCCCGTGGTAACGGTTTGTCATTTTCATCTTCTGTTTGATAATTAATTGACAAACGACCTAGCACTGAACCTTGTCCACCACCACCATCAGTTTGTCCTGTTAACTTCATTAGCTCCGTATCACTTAATGTATTAAAGTCAGTTGGAACTGCTAAAGCATTAGTATCTGTACCATTTTCAACCATTTGATTTATAAACCTCCTTCATGTTTAACCAATCATCACCGAGCTTTAACTCAATTCCTACTGGCATCGTATATTTAAAGCCATATCTTTCTTCACACTCATTTGATAAAGACATCATAGCCTCCTTTAAAGTTGTGATAGCTTGTTGTTCTTCGTCTGGATACACATCCAAAACGATACTATCATGTACTGTGTTGCATATAATAGTCTTTAAATTTCTTTTTGTCAACAAGTTTTTTAAATTAATTAATGCAATAGGCAATAAATCTGCCGTGGCGAAGCCCTGTACAGGATAATTCTTTATAGCAGTAGAATTTGTTACACTTCCACTACGTAATCGTTCAACATTTGGAAAGAAATATTGTCTTCCACTAGGTAATTTTATCTTATTTGACATAAATGCTTCATTTTGTAATTCTCTATGCCATCTTGTAATACCAGAATACTTATTTTTAAATGCTCTATAATATTGCATTTGCTTTGGAGTACCTAAAATACCTCCATAAAGTGGTTTAAAGGTATCAGATTTAGCTTTTTGTCTAGATACACCTAATATCCTAGCCGTATAACTATGAACATCAACCTCATCTTTAACATCTTTAAATACTTGTTTGTCATCTGCTAAAAATCCTGCTACTCTAAATTCTAGTTGAGAATAGTCCCCTTCTAATATTTTTCCACCTTTAAATCGTGAAGTAATACATTCTCTAACAGGAAAAGTATTACCTCTAGGCATATTTTGGAAGTTAGGATTTCTAGATGATAATCTTCCTGTGCTTGTTACACATTGCATAAATTGTGGATGTACCATACCATCTTTACTTATAGCTTTTTGCATACCATCTACAAAAGTTCTTAGGTAAGTTCGTATAGCTGAATAGCGTACATACTTAACTAAAAATTCATGTACCTCATCACTAGCAGTAGATAGATAACTTTCTAATATTTCTTTGTCAGTTTTAAATCCCATAGCAGAACAATCAATAACATTTCTTGGTTTTAATTTTAATCCTGCTCTCTCATCTTTATTTGTAAACAGTAATCCTTTTTCATCACACGTTTTACATTTTCGTTTTACATTACTTGGTGTACCATCTTTTTTCATATAAGTGTACTTACCAGTTCCTTGACAGTTATGACAAATAGTTCCATGTGTTTTGAATACTGGTCTTGCCATTGAATTTATTTCTATATAAAAATCTCTTACACTTTCAAAATTAGTTCTTCGTTTAGGTTTTTTTGTATTACCTCTTAATTCATATCCTATATTAAATCTTGTCGCCCACATTTTTTTGTCAGTTACTTTCATTGAATAAAAAAGCACCGACCTATCTTCTGGTGAATCTAAATTAATTGGCGTATCACCCATAAAATATTTTACTTTGTCATTTAAATATTTTTGTAAGTCAACAAGTTCTTTTTCAAATTTAACTTTTATACTTGTTAGTATGTCAGTATTAATATGTAAACCATTCATTTCAATGTCAGCTAAAACTTTTGTTAGTTCCATTGAAAGTTTTATAGTTGGTACTATTCCGTTAGGCATATAAATCTCCCCAATTCATTTTTAATTTACTCAACTGTGCCATAGCTAATTGATAAGTACTTTCAACATCCTGTTTACCATACTCTTCTACAATCGTCCAAGGTATTCTTTCATACGAAGTTTTATTTGTCATAAATGGTTGAATTAGTTCACTTTTTTTAAGTGCTACACCTTTTCTTTTACAGCAATCCTCTAGCGAAAATCCCCACTTAACACCTCGTGCCATAATATATTCCATAACCATAGTGTCATGTAATTTTTTGTCATAAGTAAATCCACATTGTATTAACCAACTATAATCAAATTTTATGTTATGTCCTATAAGTATATTTGTTTTATCTAAAACATTTTGTAAAATCTTTTTTGCATTTGGTGTTGGTGGTTCATCCCTATGATAAAAACATAAGTACTCAACAGGATTGTCATTAACTTTATATCCAACAGAAACTAAAGTGTTATCATTAAATGGACTTGAAGTTATTTTATTTTCTTCATCAACATCAAAAGTTGTTTCTACATCAAGTGTCAGTATCACTTTCAAACACTCCTCTCCTAATACTTATAGTTGCATGACGAGAGCCATGCCAACCATTTAATTTATTTTTACTTATTGTAATACATCTATAAGGGTCTGATAAGTCATGATTATCAGCACCTCTTCCTATACCTATAATTAAATCTGCCTCACCTGCTTTTCCTGTTCTAGAATTATCTAACATAGAATAATCTATAATTGATTTTCCCTCTGCTTCATAACTTGCTTGTGATACTGCCCACAATAAACAACCATGTCTTTTTGCAATTTCTCTTGCTCGAACATAAACATCTTTTAATTTTTCATCGGTTCTATTGTATTGACCAGTAATGTGAACTTTATCTAATTGGTCAACAAACATAACATCGGGTTTATAAACTCGTGCATACTCATTTATTTCATCTATGTGTGTACC
>TARA_R100000655_G_scaffold2992_2_pt1 | contig 25242 bp, 3 predicted proteins | sample TARA_R100000655 | Tara Oceans TARA_R100000655 (sample SAMEA2622497) | marine metagenome | biome: marine biome (ENVO:00000447); feature: deep chlorophyll maximum layer (ENVO:xxxxxxxx); material: "saline water (ENVO:00002010), including plankton (ENVO:xxxxxxxx)" | depth 90 m
GCCATTTATCATACGCTCTTGTATCATCACTATTAAGAGGATTTTCTAATTCTTTCCTCTTTTCATCCATTATTATTTGTCGTTCCTCATCACTACGTTCTTCTACATTGTTATCGTAGAAATCATTAAGAGTATCTCTGTAAGCTTTTGTACCTGTTTTATATTTTGCAGCATCTTTAAAAGCTTTATCTCTTTCTGCTTTAAATCTATCATAATCTAAATCAGTAATAACTTTCCCAGTTGATTTATCAATAAATTTATCTAATGATGAACCTGAAGCTTCTAATTCTTTTAATTTTTCTAACCATTGTTCTGTCATAGCTTTAGTTTCATCATCCATTTCTCTTTTCTTATAAGCATATGCTCTCATTACATTTGCAAAATATCTATTATGAGTATCTGCTAATGAATCCATGTTATGTTGCATTAAAGATAAATCTCTTTGAGCTTCAAAAAAATCAATATTAGTATTTAAAACACCTCTACCACCACTTAAAGGATTTGATGATATTTCTTGGTATCTTAAATCTAATTGTTGATTTAACATTTTTAATCTCCATTTTAAATTAGAAATATGGTCTAAATTTCTTTTTAAATCTTGAAAGACAGGATTAATTCTCGTACCATCGCCATAAATAGAAGGTAATTTATCAATTTGAATAACTTGTGACATAAACATATCTACATTGACCATAAAAGCCATAAAGTCTATAAAACCTTTAGGATTTTTTTCTTCTAACTCTTTAATATCTTGCCATTTATAATTTGAATATCCTTTAGTTTTTTGAATTTCTATTTCATTTGTTTCTTCATTTTTAACCTCTACTACACCAGGATTAAATTTATTTGTTATATTTAAAAGACCTCTTGTAATAAATTTATTATAAGCTATAATTGCTAAATTTTCATCGGCAACACTCATTTGTTCTATTAATTTTTCTACAGTCTTTTTATATTTTGCAGCTCTTTCTCCAATTCCTGAAGCTTTTGCTACTGTTACTGATTTTTGTAAATTAATTATAGCTTCTTCTAACCATTTTTGAACTTCAGTATCTCTATCTATTTGTACTTTTAAATCATTTTGAGTTTTAATACTTTCATTTAATTGAGCTGATGCTTTTTCTAAATCTTCTCCTTGCATATAAGCTTGCAACATTTTTTCCATCATTGATTCTAATGGCAAAACTCCATCTTTATTTAATCCTTGAACTTCTTCACTTGCAATTGCTACATCAGCGTATCTTGTTTCTCCTTTTTCATTTTTTTGTGCAATACCTTCTAAAGGGATAATTGCTAAAGCATGTTCTCCTGTTTGTTTATTATCTTTTACAAATTCAAAACCTTGTCTTTCTAAAATTAATTGGTAAGTAGATAATTGTAAAGAATAACTTCTAGCTGAAGTATATTCCATATCTTCTATAAAACCTTTAAACATTTTTTTAGAACCGTCTTTCTTATATTTATATTGATAAAAATCGTCAAACTTTCCATATTCTTTAGTTTTCCAATCATATATCATATATTTTCCATCGGGTCTACGAATAAGAAGGTCAATTGTACCTCCTACTCCCATTTCTTCATCAAATACTTTTACTTCTGGAAATAATTCATAATCTTTTTCTATTAAAGATTCAATAAAATCTGCTATATTATTTATATAACCTTTAACAAGTTTTTGGTCCATTCCCGAATAAAATCTAATCCCATCTGCATCTAACCCTCCTTCGGGTTTATATAAATTACTTAATGCAGCATTTATAGAATCTTCTCTAGATTTACCTGCAGTTCTTGCTTTGATATAATCTTCTGTAATATTATGAATACCTGTACCTTCTTCTCTTTTATCTGCCCAAAAAGTTTCTAAATCTTCTTTACTAACAAAGTTTGCCCATTCGCCTTTTCTATTTTTTAATAAAGATTCTATTACTGAATCTTTATCAAATATCCCTCTTAGTTCATCTATAGCAGTTGTTACCCTGTTAATAACTACATCTTCTTTACCATCTTTTGTTAATTCTTTAGGAATAATATAGGAACTTTCATCTTCTGTTTTTCCTAATTTTTCCCCTCTTTTAATTAAATCTGATATATCTGTTTTTTGTTTTTGTACTTTACTAGATAATTTTCCTGTAAGAACAAATCTTTTTTTACTGCCAGTAAGGGCATAAGCTAACTTCAAGGTTGTATCATCATTAATACCTAAATTAACTCCTATCATTCTTATAGCATTACTAAACCATGCTGCCCATCCTTTAATTTTATCTAATATAGTTCCTTTTTTTAGATTTCTAATTTTAACTCTTTCATCATAAAGCTTTTGTGCTTCTATACCAATAGCTGTAGTTAAAACTTCTTTACCTAATTGTTCATCATTTAATTCTTTATATAATGCAGCAACTTGTTTCCACAATTCACTTCCTCTAAGATTCTCAATTCCTTTTTTAAGCACTCTATCATTCTGTAATAAATCAACAAATAAGTGACTAAATTCATGAAATACACTATCCTTTCTAGCATTTTTACTATTAAATTTTACTGTAGTTTTTCCATTTATAGTAAATACTTGACCTGCATCAAGTATATTTGTATCAAATTTTACATCAATATCTAAACCTAAATCTTCAAATATTGTTGTTAAAGTTTCTATTTGTTCAATAGCTGCACTATTACTAAAACCACCAGTATCATTAAATATTTCTAAATTTTTTGTTTCTCCATCTAAATTCAAGAAATATAAATTATCTGTTACTATAGCTTCTCCATTGCTATCAAGTTTTCCTGTATACCAATCTTTAAAAGTAGGAGTCTGTGAAGTTGCCCAAGCTTTTAATGCAGTTTTATGCCCATGTACTTTATAAACTGAATCATACAATTTAGATTTATTACCATTAGGTGCAGTATATTTACAAGCCATTTTTATAAATTTTATTTCAGTATTACGCTACTGGTTATTATTAACAATTTTTACCTTTTCTATTTATTAATGGTTTTGTTGCTTTATTTTCTTCATTAGTTAATATATCACTATTAAAAGGTTTTTTACTAAAATAATGAATACCATTTTCAATTTTTTCATATAATCCTGTATTTCCTCCTTTATTTACTTTTAAATAAGTTTGTAAATTTTGTAAAGCTTTTACTGTTGCTATATTTCCCGAACCAAAAGTAGGAGAAGTAGTTCCATCTTCATTTTTTTGTGCTTTTATCATAACTACTCCATTAGCTCGTAATACAGAATATATTTTTCCATAAACACTAGTATTTTTAAATTTACCTTCTTCATTAAAAATAGAATCATCTACAGTTTTAGCAGTAGTGTAACCCATTATAGTTGGAAATGTAACCATTATTTTATCATTATCAGTAAATTCTGACTTATTAGCTAATTCTCCAAAAGATTTAGTTAAAAGTTTTAAATCTGTACTTACTATTTCTTCAGTAGCATTTTTTCCTATTTCACTGCCTATAAAACCTGTAGCAGTAGTATACATAATTTTATCTGGAGCATTTATATTTTCTAATTCAAGATTATTGTAAGTCATAAAGTTAGCATTAAGATCATTTAAACCAAATTCATTATTTCCTTGAATTGCAATTTCAAAATCATTTTGACTTCTACTAACTTGATTTTCTTTAATAAAAGATTTTTCACTAGATTCAGTTATATTAATACTACCTAGTTTATCTACAGGATAAAAATAAGTAGAACCATCTTTTTCTATATATTTTTTATATAAAATATCTTCTTGTTTTATAGATTCATTATTTATTAATAGTGTTTTAGTTCCTACTATATAATCAGATTGAACTACTCTTAAATCTTCATTTTGATATTCAGATGTAGTTACTTCTATAAATTCTTTAGTTGCACCCATAATAATGGTTTTCCAATCAGGTGTACCATTTATTGTACCTTTTTCACCTAATTCTCTTTTTGTATATACTCTAGGTACAATATCAGTATTAAACCAATTACTTCTTATAAATTTATCTTTAATTTCTTCATATCTATCTAACAAGAAATTATCCATTTTAGATTTTTCTTTAAGATCATATAAGAATTTATCTAAACCTATTTCTTTAAATACTTCTGTAGGAATTAATTTACTAAAACTATTTTTATTCATAGTTAAGCCAGTAGTAAAGAAAGAATATTTTACTAAATCTTGAGCTAATGATTTTTCAAATTCATCATTAGAATTCCACATTTCAAGAAAAGAATCAATAATAGTATCATCTAATAAAGAATCTGTTTTTGTATTTTGGAATTCTATAAAATGCATAGAATTTTTCTTTACATCTTTTTCTCCTAATTTGTGAGTTAAATAGTTTAAAATATGAGTATCATTTTGAAGTTTATCTTTAAGTTTATTCTGCATTATTTGTAGTTTATTTGCAGTACTTAATTTATTAAAATCTTCAATACTTATATTTATATCTGTTTTAACTTCCAAATTTTCTGCACCTAAAATTCTTTGTTTTGTATTATTATTCTCATAATTTTCAGAAAAGAATTCAAATTCATTTTGTAAATAAGTTAAAATATATTGAGATAATTTATCTGCATTTTTTGGATTAAAATGTATACCTGTATCATTAGTAAAAACTTGTATAAATTTTCTAAACGCTACTGAATGTTGTATAAATAATGGAGATAATATTTCTGTTGCTGCATCAAAAGCTTCTTCTTTATAAGCTTTAAGTACAGGATATTTACTATCTTCTCCATAAACTGCTATAGTTGCAGGTACAGTTTCACCATTTACTTTTGCAAAAACTCTAGCATCACTTTCAACTCTTATAACTGTATCTTCTCTAATTGTTCTTTTTTCTTCTGCAGTTGTTTCTTCTGCTCTTTTTCTTCTTAATAATTCATTAGCAGTCATTATTTCTCCATTAAACTCTACTCTTGTTTCTCCATCAACTTTTAAATTTCTTAATTGACTAAATTTCATATAGTAAGTAGCTTTCTGTATACTTTTATTAAGCATTTCTGGTCTTGTCAACGAAGGTCCAACATCTGTTCTATCTGATGCTGTAGCTTTTATCATATCATCATAACCTTCTCCTGCTTTTTTATATCTTTTAAACATTTCAAGAATTTTAATTTGGTCTTGAAGATACCTAGCTTTTTCTATAGGAGTTAAATTATTATAATTACTAGATACACTATTTTTTATATGATTTTTAAGTGTATCTACATCAAAAGCAAAAGATTCAGAAGTATCTATATTAAATAAATCTTTTAATTCTGTTGTATCAGGATTTATATCTTCTCCATTACTTATTTGAGAATCAAATGGTTCAATTACAGCAAATTCTTTTCCGTCTATAGTTAATATTTTTACATAATCTTTTACATTTCTAAGAAAATTATTTTTTGGGTTTCTTGCAATTTTATATAATTCAGTAATATATCTATTTTTTATTGCTTCAATTTCTTTACCTAAATTTTCATCTTCAGTAAATCCTTGTGTTTCAAAAAATAATTCACTTAAATCATTTAATATAGGTTGACGAATAAACATACTTGTATATCTAATATCCATACCTGTATTCAACATTGTAATAAATGTATTAAATGTGTATGTATTTACATTAGGTGGAAGTCCTTCTTTTACTATATCTAATGTCATTGCTAAAACTTGACTAGCATGAATCATTGTATTGTCTCCATTTACATTTGTAAATGTACCATCATTATTCCATCCTAAATTTTTATGTTTAACGGTAACATAATCTTTTTGAGGTTTAGGTTTAGGTTTAGCAGGTTTTGCCATTTTAGGCATAGAAGGTAAACCTGTGTCTTTAATAGGTTTAACTCTTCTCATAGTTATAGATATTCTATAACTACCTTTAGGATAAGTTTTGCCGTCTATTTCAGTAGTTATTTCAGGTAAAAAGCCATCTACTTTATTTGGTGCAGTTCTATGCCATACTTTTCTATTTTTTCCTTTAATACCAAAAACATAACCATCTCCTGCATTTAATTCTGTAACACCTTTACCGACTCTTTCTATTGAAAAATTACCACTACCACCTATATTAACTACTAAAACAGGATAACCTATAGTATCACTTGCTTCACTAACATCTTGATGGGAATGTATAAAATGATTTTCACTATATAAATTAATAATAGCACCGTCATAATCACTAGCATCAACTCCTGTAGCTTTTGTCATTAATTCTTTTAATCTATCATTTACTGGTTCTAATGGCTCGCCATTTATAGATTTATCAAAATAACCAAATTTTGATCTAGTTCCATCCATACCTCTGTCAAGAATAGTACCTAAATCTATTGGTTCTTTATTTGGATTATTATCTTTATAATCCCATCTTAAACCTAAACCAATCATTACATTAGCATCTTTTCCTTTATTTGTTACAGCTCCTTGTCTTTCTAAAATAGGTTTAAGCATTTCAAATAATTCAATTTGTTCTGCTTCTGTAAGTGCATTCCTTTTTACTTCAACTCCATCAATTATTTTTTCAGTTTTAATTTTTGAAGGTTGTTTAATTTCATCAGTAACTTGTTCAGCAACTTGTTCAGATTTTGACCATACACCAAGAACATTACCATCTACAGTTATTTCAGAATAATTATAACCTTTAGCTTCTAGATTTTTATAAAGCCTTTTTTCTCCTTCATTATAATCACTATCATCTATATAATCTTTATTATCAGCAATAATAGTAGCACCTGCTTCCAAAGCTTTAATAGCTTCTCTTATAGTTTTATCTTGTTGGGTTTTTCTTAAATCAGCTGCACCTCTTTTACCCCCTATAGAAACAAATATTACATCATTATCTCCATAATTACCAGTGTTAGCGTATTCTCCTGCTTCTTCTGCATAATGTGCTGTACTGCTATCTTTAATACCTTCAGCAAAACCTATATATTGTGTAGCAATTTTAGCTTTTGCTTTAGCTTTTTTATCAGCTTTTTTTATAGGAGTGACAGTAAACACATTTTTAGCAGAATCTATTTTAGCAACTTCTTCAGTAATTACATCTCCTAATTCTGCTTCTTTCCTCCATAAACCAAATGTTTGTCCATCAATTACTGTTTCTGTATATACTGCACCTTCTGAATCTAAAAAGTCTCTTAAAGCTTTTTTTGGAGTATAACTTCCTGCTGAATTTAATGTACCTATATTATCAGTAATAATAGCTGCACCAGATTGTAAAACCTTTTTCAATTCAGCTTTTGTCTTTTTTAATCCTTCTCGAAAATTTCTACTATAAGAAACAAGTACAACATCGTCTTTAGTATAATTTCCACTATTTACAACAGATTTATCTTTTATTTGGTCTTGATAAAATCTTGTATTATTATTTCCTGCAGAACCAAATCCTACAAATTTTGTAGATACTGTAGCCATTAATGGAGTTTTAGTATCTCTTTTATCTTTACTTACAAATGGTTCTAAAGTAAATACAGTTTGTTTATCTAAATCTTCTGTAGTTTCTGCTTGTATATTTCTTACACCAGGTCTAGATTTTTTATTTAAAGTTTCAACATTTTCTTCTCCATATTTTTCTTTTAATTCTTTTTCAGAATAAACTTTAGTTACCCTATTTAACTTTCCTTCTTTCATTAACTTTTCATTTTCTTTTATCTCTTCTTTAGTTAATGGGGTAGTTCTATAATTTGTATGAAAAGCTAATTCATCTGCTAAAAACATTTCAACAACTTGTGCTACACTTAAAAAAGTATTACTATTTGCAGCCATACCTTTTAATGCAATACCAGAAATATTTTGTTTTCTATATTCTAATTGAGCATAAGCTGTTGCAGGATTTAAGTGTTCAACTTCTTTTCCTAATAAAGTATTTATTTCATCAATAACATCTGCAGCATCTTCAAAAGATTGAGAAGTTACAACTCCACTAAAGTGATCGGGATGTAATAATTTAGCTTTGAAAATATCTAAAATACGATTATCTCTTGCTTTTCTTGTATTAGCTTGTGCTTCAGATAATTTATCGTATTCTTTTCTTAATGTTTCTAAATTTTTTGCACCTAATAATGCTTGATATTTTTTACGATTATTTAATGCTTGTTTCTCTTTCTTTTTAACTTCTTCTACATAAGTATTATATTCTTTAACATCTTTTAAACGTGATATAATAAAGTTTTTAGTTTCTTTAACACTTTTTTCTAATGCAAATGCATTTGCTTGAATACTTCTTAATCGTAAATCTTCTTTAGTATTTCTACCCCAATGTTGTAAACCGTATTGATTTTGAACATATTCAATTGTAGCTTTTGCTCTTTCTTTTTGTACTTCTAGATAATTAAATAATTCATCAATTTCAGTAAAGTTTGTTTGAGCCCCTTCATTAAAAACATCAAATATAGCTTGTAATTGTCTTGTTGTATCTTCTGCAGTTTCTTGCTTTACTTCATGTAAATTCTGTTGAGTAGTATTAAATCTTTTTACTTGTGTATTTAACTTTTTAGCTTCTTGGTCTGGATTATCTTTTAAATTTTCAAGTAATTTTTTTGCTGCTCTAGATTCTAACCAAGCAGTAAATCCTTCTTCTCCTTTTTCATAATAATCATTTTTTTGATAAGTTCTTTTACCATCTATATCTGTAGTAGTAAAACTATGATACATAATATATTCCTTATCAACATCAAAGTCAAATCCTTTAGCAGTAACATATTCTTGAGGTAGAACAATTGTACTTCCACTTTCTACAGGCAGAAATCCTACAACTTTAAATACAGTAAACATATAATCTTGTTCTGAAGGAATTCTATAAGAAATCATAGTTCTTAATTCTTCAGGTATATTGTTTATATCATCAAGTACATATTCTCCTTTTTCATTTTTAACATAAAACTGTTTACTCCATGCAGGTAAAAGTGCTTCAGCAGTAACAACTTTACCATCTTTAGAAGTAGACATTTGTAGTTTAGAATTTTTTCTTTTCTTAACATCATCGTGCCATATAATTCCTCCATCATCTTTAAAATCCTCATCTCCTTTTACTTCAGCATTTAAAAATACACTACTTAAAAGTACTCCACTTCCACCAGGTACTTTTTGATTTACAACTCTATCTGTAAATAAACTTGTTAAAATAGCTTGCCATTTTTTAGTCATATTACTCATAAATAAAGGAAGATTAAAATTACCTTCTGCATCTAATTCAATTGCTTCAAGATAATTTTCAGCTAACAACTTTCTATTTACTTCATTTATTAATATATCACTAAGTTTACTATAATCAGTTATTACAAATTCATTATTTTCATCTATTTCTACTCCAATATCTTCTCTTAATGTTGCACCATCTTCAACAATATTTTGAATCATAACATCCATATAATGTTTAATATATTCATCTCTTGTATATTCAGTTCCAGCTACATTATAAACATTTCCTTTAGGGAGGTTTCCAATAATAATTTTAGCTATTTGTGTACCTAACTTATTTTTACTATCCATCATATGGTCAGGTACATCTAATTGTAATTTCCAATTACTTTGTTTGTATTCTTTAAATACATATCCTTTTTCAAGTGTAAATTGGTTTAATTTATCTTCTACAAGGTTGCCATTAGCGTCAGTAACATCCATGGCATATTCTTTTCCTGTTTTTTCTGCAGATTCAAATTGTACCTCATCTATTTCATTTTTTTCCATCCAATTAGAAATAGTTTCTAATTGAGTATTTTTTATTAATTGAGGTATAAGAACAATAGTACTATATTTTACTTGTGTACTTACATGTCTTTTAAGATTAGGATTAAATTCTCTACCATAATAAAATCCTTTAAAAGGTTGAATAAATAACTCTAATTCATTTCTTTTTAAAGGTTGACCTTTTTTTACTTTATCAAATAATCTTTCATATGTAGAATTCCATCTACCGTAATCTTTGAGAATATTTTCTGCTCTTGCAATAGTTATATACCCTTGACCATCTGCAACATTTGTTTCTAAATAACCTTTTGTTATTTTATGAACAGCTATCTCAAGAGCATTCATTTTAGTATAATTAGGTTTAGTCTTATTAACTTTATTTATATCTACAGTTTGATTTCCGTATTTATTAGGTTGACTTTTTTGTAATGATTTAGCTACATTTTCTACAATATTTTCATAATTTTCAGATTTAAGTTCTATGTCTTTTAATGTTGCAGCTGTATAAAACTCTCCTGTATAGTTATTAGCACCTGCATTACCTGGTGAATGCGGTCCTTTTGCTCTTTTATTTACATTTTTAGAAGGATATAATTCTCCTTTTTTTGTTCCAAATTCAGCTTGATTTCCTACTATATAATTAAATTGTTCGACATTACTAATGTAATTATTTAACATAAATTCTGCTATAAAATTATCAAAACCATTATCATCTTTTGTAGCATAATCGTTAAATCTTACAGATTGAGTATATACTTTTTCAGTATGTCCATAAACTTCTTTACCTCTTTGAATTTGTTGTGCAATAAATTCATTTATTTTTTCATAAACAGAATTATTTATTTGTTGTATTGCATTTTGACTTTTATATACATCTGCAAAATACATCCCATCTATAAAAAGTTTATCTATTTGATTTATAGAAGGAATATTTTGGAATTTAAACACATCTCCTGTCGGTTCTCCTTTTTCATTAAGTAATTTAGGTAATAAAATTCCTGCTTCTTTTGAATATTCAAGCTCTTTCCAATAATAGTTTTCTTCTAATTTTGTATAATCTAAATGTATATCTGGATTATAGCCTCTAGGATCATTAAGAAATCTATGTTCTTTTGGTGTAAAAGTTCCTTTCTTTTTATCTACAATAAATAATAAATCTCTTGCTGCTTTCATTCTCTGCATTTCTTGAGAAACAGTATTTTTTATAGCTATAAATAAAGGATTTTCTATTACTTGATCATGTTCATTTTTTATATATCTAGGTACTGTACCGTTTTGTACTCCTTCAAAAATAGGACTATTTATAAAATGAATATTACCAGAATCAGAAGGAATAGGCATTGATATTTTTGAGAAACCATTTTTATATCCTTCCAAATACATTAATACTTGGGTCATTTGCCATGCTTTATCAGGCATATCTCTATACTGATAACCTTCTTTAGTTTGTGTGTTTTTAACACCCCCTTGTCTTGAATATCTCCAATTTTTTAGAAATTCATCAATTAATTCTGTAGTCTTGAATTGATTATCTATTGGAAATAACCAATTACTATATTGCATTGCAGGGTCTTGTGCATATTGTTGTAATAATTGTAATAATTGTTCTTTAGCTTTACTAGAAGTATGATACATAGGATTAGATGCTGCTTCTACTAATCCAAAAAATTCACTTAAAAAACTTGGATTTACTGTTCCATAAACATTATTACCATTTACATCAAAATAACTAGATTCAATTAAATCGTATTGAAAAACATTTACTTGTTCAGCTACATCATTTAATCTATTAATTGATTGTTCTTCAATTAAAATTTCCTCAATTTTTTCTTTCCTTTCTAAATAATCTTTTTCAGTTAATTTTTCTTTTTGTGCTTCTAAAGTATTTAATTCTATATTTTTATTTTTAAGTTGACTTAAAATAGGTCTAATTATAAACTCTAAATTACTTTTGAAAACATTATTATAGAAATCTACTTTAGATTTATTATTCCTTAATCCAACAGGATTTGATAAAACTTTTTCTATCATTTCTTTTGTTAAAGGAATTCCTAATGCATTAAATGCTTTTTCTGTAGCTTCAACTACTTTATCATTATTTCTCCATGATTTAGAATTATATAAACCATTTTTTTTACTTTGTATAATTTTTATATAATCATATAGTATTTTTTCTAATTTATCTAAAGTTAATTCTCCAGAATTTAATTTTGAATTAATATTAGATTGCCATTTTTCTGCAAGAATATAATGACTAATATTTTTATTTGCACTATCTAATTTAATTCCATCAGTGCTATATAATATTACATCAACATTAGGTCTAGCTTTTTTAAATTGTGAAACCCAAGCAGATTTAAATAAAGGATCAGTTTGTAATTTATTTAATAACTCTTGAAAAGCAGGATTATGTTTTCTCATTAATTCCAATCTTGCACTCATTTCATTGAAATCTAATGAACCTACCATATTCCTTTGAATGTAAGGATAAACTTTATTAAAATCTAGAAAAACAGGTAGACCTAAAAATGTATCTTTAGAATCAAAGCTTTCAGTAGTCATTATTTCTCCTTTCACAAAATTACTTACAGTATCTTTTTGTGAAGTTCCAAATATTAAAGAATCATCCCATTCTTTTTTTAATTCAGTAGATTTCTCTAAATTAACTAATTCTTTATTTACTTCAATTCCAAATTGTCTATTGACATAGTTTACAGTTTTATCATACAATTCATTATAAATTGCATAATTATTTCTTTGGTCAAGTACTTTTTCTATATTTTGTCTTTTTTGAGATTTTCCTTCAGCTCTTTTTTCTGATTCATACTGACGTAATTTCTTTTTAATAAATTCTCTAGGAGATTTACTAGGATTATTTGCTATATCTTCTAATGTTAAATTAGGATTTTGTTTTCTATAAGTTATTAATTCTCTAGCTAATAAATTTATAACTTCACTTTGTTCCCCTCTTGTCAGACCACCTACTGGTTTTTTATACCTAGTTAATTTCTTAGCAAATTCAACCATTTGTTCATCTGGTTTGAAATTGAATTTACCCGAATCAATATCTTCAAATAATTTATCTAATTTAGAAACATCTTTTTTAGTAAAGAAATTAACAATCAAATCTCTCAATTTAGCAAAGAATCCTTTTACTTTTTTAGATACTTTTTTAGTTGCACCTTTTTTCAGCATATAATCCATGAAATCATCAGCCATTAATTCTTCTAAAGAAAGATTAGTTCTATTGCCGTATTTTTTTCTTCCTTCTTGATATAGTTCTTTTCTTTGTTCTTCAGTTGTATATAACCAAAAAACAACGTGAAAAGCTTCATGATATGCTGTACCTTTTGGAGCATCAATACTTAAACGAACCATTGCTTCACTAAATAAACCCCAAGCATCTGGCCCTTTAGTTTTTATTAAGCCTACTATATTAGTGTCTAATTCTATATTATCTCCAAAAACTTTTTTCCACCATTTTTTAACTTCTTCTATATTTTCTTTTTCTTTTACTTCTTCAACTGTTTCTGTTGCTATTTTTTTTCTTCTAAAACTAGAAGTTATACTCATTTCTACTTTACCTTCTTGATTAGTAGTTTTAACAACATCACCCCAATATCTTTCTTCAAGAAATCTGTCTAATTCTGTAGCAATATCCCAGTTATCTACAACAACTTTTTGATTAGCAAGAAGATTATCTGCTAATCTTTGAATATCTGCATCTACTTCTGTATCATCTGCATCTGTTTCTTCTGTATCAACTTCTTCTTCTGTATCATCTTTAGTGTCTGTTTCTGTTTTTTCTTCAAATAAAGGTTTACCTTCTTGACCATGAAAATATAAATCATCACTAATACTTATAATTAAATGACTATTTTTTCTTTTACCTGCATTTTTATTAGTTACAGAAGGCAAAGGATAACCATTTTTATCAGTAACAATTTCTCCTTTTTCATTTTCTTTAGTAGGAGGTTTTCTTAAATATCTTAAATCAGTTAATAACATATCAGAACTTAATAAATAATTAAAATAATTATTGTAGTCCATTTCGCCATCGTTATAAACTTCGTTATGTTTTTCTAAAGCTTTAAGATTAATATTATGCTTTTTTTGTTGTAATGCTTTTTTTATAACATCTTCAATGATTTCTTTTCTACCTTCTAATTCTTCAGATTCTTTATTATATAAAGATAAAGTATTAGGTTTTTTCGAAACAGATTCAAAAGGTACGATATTTCCATCTTTATCTGTAACTTGAATATTTAAAACTTTTTTAGTTGAATCAGTTGTTTTAGGTGCTGTTATATAAATAGTTAATGTATCTCCATCACCATAACTGAACTGCATTTTATTATCAAATATCTTAAAACTATTATCTCCTATATTATCAACTTTTGCATCTAAATTTACATTTAAAATTGTACCAAGAGTTTCTTTTAATTTTATAAAATCTTTATCCTTTTTTAAGGTACTCCATTCTGTTCCTTGAAATTCTCTTAATTTATCTGCTAATTCAAAAATTAAATTTGTAGCTCTTTGTGATATAGCTTCAGATAGTGTATTTATATCTAATGGTACAGGAATATATGTATTTAATTCTCCTGGTATTGAATTTGCACCTTTAACAAGTATATATAATTTACCAAAATCATATTTTTCATCATGATTAAAAAATGCTCCTGTATCTGCATTTCTTGTAAATTTTTGTCCATCGTAATTAACTAATTGAGTTTCAGATGCACTTTTTGGGTCTAAATAAAATATATTATTAAGATTAATTTGAGCATTAGGAGGTAATCCTTCATTTAATTGTTCATTTAAAGATTCAAATTCTCCTACTTGAAGTAAATTACCACTTGTTTTTCTTGTGACTCTAGTACGTAAATCACTTATAACAGCTGGAGAATAATTGTGTTGTTTAAATACATTTGTTATTTTCTTTACAGTTTGTAATTGTTTTTCTAATAAGTAAATATGTGAAATAAAAGGTTTATTTATTTCATTACCTTCTAATTCATCTATTCTCCATTGAATTAGTTTTCTTTGTGCTTCAGTTACTTTAGGTTCTTCAAGTCCTTTGTTTAATCTATCAATGTCTGTTATTTCATTAATTTGTTTTGCAAAATTTAAATCCTTTTGTATAGATTTAACAGAATTTAAAGAACCTAAAACAACCTCTTCTCTAACACCAGAACCTTGTGGACTTATATACTTAATCATTATTCTATAATCTCCACCTTTTATTTCATAAACAAAAAACCTTAATTCTGTATCAACTCCAATGTCAGGACTTAATAACCACTTTAATTGTTTTTCTAATTTGTCTTGAGTCATTTTTGGTGTAAAGCCGTATAATCTTTTCATTTCAGCTTTATAATGATTAACATCTATAACTCCATCGGGTGTAATACCTATTAAACTATTAATCCAAATATTATTAGAATTCAGTACATTTTCTCCACCATAAATACTATCAAAAAATTCTTCTGCAGTTTCTTCTCTATTTTCTGGTTTAAGGTTGTTATCCTTTATATATTTTTCAACATCTTTTACTAAGACATTACCATTTTTACCTGTAGGTGTAATTAAATTTTCATCTATATTATATCCTTGACCTTTTAATGTATCTATTAAATTTTTGGCAGATTGTGTTGGAGTAAAGTTAGGTGCAGTATTTTTAACAGCTGCAGCTTGATTAGAGATAAACCAATCTTTTAATACATTTAATTTATTTTTAATAAGTAATTCTTTAATAGCATTAGCTACTTCATTTTGAGTAGTATAAATAGCATTAAAGAATATACTATCAGCCAGTAGATAGGAAATTAACTCTTCGGGATAACCTGTAGGATTTTTAGATTCTTTTCTTAATAAATCTATAATAGATTGAACATGTGCTTTATTTTCTAAACTAGTATCAGCATCTTGTAATAATGCTATAATTTCTCTTAATTCTTTATTAAATTCTTCTCTACTTTCAGGTATAGTATCTCCTTCAAAATAAGGAATTGCTTTATGTAATTCTATATGAATTAATTCATGTTCTAATAATTCAACTAAAGCAGCATAAGGTTTATTTTTAGTTAAATAAGAAGCTAAAATTACAATTTCTTTATTAACAGCATCAAAAGCAGCAGGATTCTTTTTTGATACAAGTTTAGAATCTTTAGCTAAAGTTATATTTAACTTATAACCCGATGAATGTAATAATCTTGCTAACTCTTTTGTTCTTTTATTTACTCCTGTAATAGTTACAAGAGCTTCCATTAAGCTTGTAACTTCCTTAATATCTGGAAATACATCTTTTATTTTTAAATCAGTATAGTGAGGAGATTCTTCAGTTATTTCAGTAATTCTGCCTAATTCTGCTGCTTCTTGAACTCTTTGAAAAGGTAAATATAAATTTACACCTGCTCGTTCAATTACAACAAATTTATCCCCATTAGCATTTTCATATATTTCTATTATTTCAACAACCTCATTATTTGAATCTTTATATTTTGCTCCTACTTTAATATAACCTAATTCTGTATAGGTTTGAGTAGTAATAAGATTATTTAATAGAAAAATTTTATTATTTAATAACTGTACTGTATTAGGGTATTCTTTTTGTGCTTCTTTTAATTTTTGTAATTGTGCAATTTTTTCTTCAATATCAAGTTTTGTATTCTTTAAAATTTTATTTATTCTATTTATAAAATTTCTAAAAACATTTTTTTGTTCTTTAGCTATAGCAAGTTCAGCATCTTTCGTTAAAGCTACTTGTTCTAATAATTCTGCAGGAGTTTTAGAAGAATCTTCTATAGTTTTATTATAAGATACAGTATCATCTTCTGGATCACTATCATCATCTTGTTCATCCTCTTCAAGCAATTCTTTTGTTTCTATACTTTTTTTAATTGCTTCAATTTGATTTTCTAAATACTTGTATGTTTTAGAATCTTTTTCTTTAGTTTCTAATTCTGATTCTAAATAAGCTAACGCTCCTTGTAAATCATTCTTTTTAACAAGTTTATCTACTTCAGCTTTTACCTCAGTTTCATAAGCATTTAATTCTATAAGTTCTTCAGCTTCTTTTACTAAATTATTAAATTTAGTTCTAGTATCATGTAATTTTTGTGCTCCTTTATCTGTTAAGAATTCTTCAGATTGTGCTTTTATTTGATATAAATCAACTTCACTTTCAACCATTTTATCAAAATGTTCCTCAAGTGTTTTAACTAAAGTATCATCTTTTGACGCTTTAGTTAATTTTTTCGCAATAGCTTTATTTGATTTAGATTGTTCTGAATTTGAATCTTTAAATTCAGGATATAATGCATCTATTTCTTCTACTTTCTCTAAAGCAAAATCTAACCCTCTTTGTGCATTTTCTTCTTTATATTTATTGTTTCCTTTTTTTGCTTGTTCTTTTATTTTTTTTAATCTTTCAATCATACTTAAATATGCATTTCTTTCCCAAAAACTTTTAAGAGAAGGATTTGCTGCAAGTACTTTATCTACAAAAACATTATTACTTAAATCTGCCCAATTTAATTCTCCCTTAGCAATATCATCTAAAATTTTAGTTATTGAACCGTCATTACTTACAAGTTCTTTTAAAATTGTTGCTTTTGTATCTTCAGAGTTATCTCCATCAATATCTAAATTCATTACTCTTCCGTAATGTTTATTAAAAGATTTTTCTGCAGCTAATACTTCTTCTTTTGTTTTAGCAATAGCTTTATCAATGCTGCCCATCCCTTGTTCCTTAATTTCTTCAGTAGTCATACTATTGAGAATATCTTGCTTAAATTGCCCATTCTCTAATTGCTCTAAAAGAACATTTGTAGAACGATTAGCTGCTGCAAAAAATCCCATACTTGTACCCATTTGATTTTTCTTAGCATTAATTAAAATTTCTCCTTCTTCTTTAGTCATCTCTCCATCAGCTATTTTAGTTTGTACATCTTTTAGAAATTTAACATATTTAGTTGTTTCTTTTTCTCTATAAGCAATAGTCTCTAATTGTGCTTTTGCTGTATCTTTAGCATCACTTCCTGTAAAAGCAGTATTAATTCCTTCAAATGCAATACCTCCTAATGCTCCCCAAAAAGCTACTTCACTTAAATGAGGGTCTTGTAAATATTCTCCTAATCTTTGACTAAATGTACTATCATCTTCTCCTAATAATTGTTTAGCTAAAACATGACCTTCTTTTTCCCCAATAAAGTTTATCATCTCCTCTAAACCTTCTGTACTTTGTCTTGCCAAAACACCTGCTGCATTTGATACTTTTGTAAATTTTGAATTAGCTATATCATCTAATTTCTGTTGTGCTTGTTTTTGTGCTTCAGCTGATAATCCTGTTTTTCTTTTATCTGCTAATTTTGATTTTACTTTTCCAGATTTTACTTTACTTCTTGTAATTCCTGTACCTTTTAATAAAGCACCTGCTTGAATAAAATCAAATATTATATTTGAAAAGTTAACATTATATGACCTCCATCCTGCTCTACTAGCTATATGTTCAGCAAGATTTTTTTTAGTTACTTCAAGACCTCTTTCTCTTAATTCATCTGCTGCTTCTGATTCTTGTGCTTCTGCCCACTTTTCTTCATCTTGAAATGTTTGTGATAATTCTTGATTAACATCATTTACTACACCAAATGATTCTCTAGTATTTTCAGCATGTCGCATTACAAGAGCACTCACACCTGCTTTTGTAATATTCTTACCAATTTGCCCCATATTAGCACCTGTTTGAAGAAAATTACCCAATTTCCCTCCTGTAGATTTACCTAATTTAGTAGAAATTTTATTTAACCAAGACATACCAGACATAGTTGCTTTAGCAGGTACTAACATACTTGCTGCACTTGCTACTGATACAGCATTTGAAGCCCACCAACCAAAATCTCCTACATCCCAAGCTTGATTTGGATTTTCTCTATAAATAGGAGTAGCATCTCTTGTCCATTCTATTAAATCATTTCCTAAAGAAATAACTCCATTATTGAAATCACTTGTTTCTCCTGCAGCTTTTTCGTAAATAAGAGTAGGAATTTCAAATATAGAACCTATAGCACTTATTGTACCTCCTACTACTTCCCCTAAAAGAGCTTGATTAGCAAATGCACCTACTTGTTCTTGCCACGATTGATTTACTGCTCTAGCTTTTCTTAACTTTTCTTCTCCTTGTTCAAGTCTAACTTGATTCATATAATCTCCATACTCACTGACATTAATATCTGAAACAATAGTCTCTGCTAATTGTAATTTAGGTTGTTTATCAGGGTCTTTTATTTTATCCCAATTTTTTAATCCACCTGTATCTTCTTGTTTTTCTTCTACAGGATTAGTATTATTTTTTGATTTTTCTAATTCTTCAGGAGAAACTAAATCGTGATGTGACATAAATGTATATTTTAAAAATTATTTTTTAATTAGATTATTACAAATTCTCCATAAATTTTAAATCAATATGCATACCTGTTTTAACATTATGGTTCCACCACTTTAAATTATATCCTTTAATTTTTTTATAATTTTTACTTCCTTGAATATCTTCACTATTAGCTTCTAACCATTTTAATACTTCTGTTCCTACAGTATTTGTACTATTTATATCTGCCCCCATACCTTTTAAATGACCGCTATCTCTAGCACCACCTATACTAGCATTATAACCTATACTTCTTGTTAAAGAAGTAATAAGCATTTCTCCTGCACCATTTGTCATTTGTTTTCCATTAGTTTTAAGTAATCTTTGAAATTCATTTTTAAATTTTGAATCAAGATAAGCTGCACTACCTATTTCCGTTCCATTTTTAGTTTTAATTGTTGCAAAAGGTAATTCATTATCTGTTACATGTTTTAATGAACCTAAAGGAACAGAGTAATTATTACTAACTCCTGCAAATTTTTCTAAAATACTTTCAACATCGTATAAATCTTTATAACCTTTTTGATAACTTGAATTCCATACAGGTTTACCTTTATTACCAGATTCTTGATCGTATTCATATACTTTTATATCATAAGTTGTACTGCCATTAGGTTGTACATTTCTTGTAACTGTTGCTTTTCTATCTGCAGTTAAACTAATAGGTAAATCAAGTTTTTTAATAGTTCCATTTTTTACATCAGGTGTAGGAGGGAAATTTTGAAACCAAGACAACCTTTGTTCTACATGTGTATGTATTCTTTTAGCTGCATAATCATTTAATTGGTCATAACCTTTATTACCTGTACCTTCAATTTTAAATACTCCCCCACCTACATCTTTTTGTAATTGCCCTTGTTTTAAATAATCTAAAGTTAAATTAGAAAGAACAGTAGTACCGTCTTGTTCAAAAAGAATTACTTCTCTACGTTCTGCACCTTTAGATTTATCTTTCGGGTCATTCCAAGTTGTTTCTATAGCTTTATACCCATATCCTACTCCAAAAATATAATCCATAGTTGGTCCAATTACTGTTAAATTATCAGCATTAATATTTAAACCGCCTGATATTTTACCATTTTTACCTGTTGCCCAATCTTGTTTTTCTCCTGTCATAGCATCATATACCCCTAAACCCATTAAATTAGATTTTACAAGAGCCGTAGCACGGGAAGAATAATTAGATGTAGCATCTCCTGCTTTATCTATAGTACTCATATCTAAAACTGGTACTGCAATACTTTTTTGTTCCCAAATTTCATTAAGATTTTTAGATATTGTTTTCATATCAGAAGTGCCTGTAGATGCAATATTTTCTGCTTCTTTAAAATATTCTTTATATTTTGATTTATATTTTGAATTATGTCTTGAACCTTTTAATGCATCATCTTGAAATCTTGTTTCATATTCTGTTAATTCATTATATAACTCTAATTGTTTTTTTTGTTGAGCAGTATAATTTTCTCCAAATATAGCACCCATATATGTACCTGGAGGTTTTAAACCTAAATTATAAGCTACATTTGCAAAAGAAGAATTTGGAATACCTAAACCAGTACTAAAACCTCTAGAAACTTTTTCCCATACATTCTCAAAATCATCCTTACCTATTACTGATCTATATAAACTCTCAAGTTTATTTTTATAAGATTTTATATCATCTAATATAATTGGGTCAGTATCTTTATCTAATTTTCTAAAACCACCTTCTGTATCAATTTTTCTACCTAGTTCTTTTTCTGATGCAGCTACTGCTTCTGCATATATTTTTTCGTACATAGCTACATCATCTAAAGCTTTGTCTCTTAACATAGTTGTATTACTTAATTCAGTTTTATACCCAGAAACATCTCCTCCTTTTGCTTCTTCAGCGAGTATATTTTTATTAATATTTTTTATTGTTTGTTCATGTACTGCTACATTAGTTACTAAACCTTTTACAATATTATCATAATTAGTTACTGAATTAGGTCTATCTGATAATTTCATACCTCCAGTTAAAGTACCTAATGCTATTTGATTAGATAAAAATACTTGTTCATCTCCTCCGTCATTCTTTACTTGGTTTTTCTTTAACCAAGTTGCGTAACTATCTCTAAGATCAGTTAACATTTCTTTTGTGTAAGAAGCTTTCATTGTAGCTCCTTGTATATCATCTTGTATTCTTACATTTTTAAAATGAAGTTCAGTTAATTCATCATCACTCATGGCAAAAACTTTATTTTCATCATAACCTAATATATTAACTAAATCTATTTGCATTTTTGTTTTTGCATCTTGAAAACTTTCTCCTCTACTTTCAGCATAAATTGTGGGATTAAGTCCATCTCTTTTATATTCAAAAGCAAGTCTCCTATTAATTTTAGGGTCTTGTAACATTTGTTTATGTGCAGCTATAGCAACTTCTTCAATATCCACTGCTTCTTCTTTCAAAACAAAATTAAGACCTGCTTCCCCTGCTATAAAATCTCTTTCTGCTTTATGCCAAGTTTCTACACCTGTTGTTGGGTCTACTTTTTTAACGTAACCTTGTCCACCTCCAAGTCCTAAAAATGTGTCTGCTTTATAATTTGCAAGAAAATCATTTGCGGCAGCTCCAATATTTTGCACTTCAGGTATATTCATTTGTTTCCATTTATTTTCCCATGCTCCTGTTTTTTCATTATAAGTAACTCCACCTCTTTCACTATCTAAACGGTCTGCTTCTCCTTGAGCGTATATAACATCTTCTTCTTCATATTTTCCTGTAAGAATTCCTGTTTTATTTAATGCTATTTGTGCTTCTCTATCTTTTGCACTTTCTAATGCTTTAAGTAACCCACTATTTGTAGCTATATTTTTAGCAGCCATTGATACAGCAGTATTAGCATCTTCATAATTACCTGATATTTTATATGATTCTAATTCTTTTTGAAATCCTGCTAAAGCATTTGTTCTTTTACTTTCATCAGACGAATTTAATTTCATTTGAGCCAACATTGTTTCAGCAGTATTCATATTAGAAATAGCTGTGTTGTATTTATCTTGCAATACATCAGCAGTTTCTTTCATTCTATCTATTGGCAAACCAACATAAGTAGGTACATATGCACTATGTGTTAAACTGCCGAAAGGATTACGAGGTTGTGTATAAGTTGGATATTGTTGTTTAGCCATGATTGATTTTTTATATAAATAGAATATCCCTACTTAATTATACGTTAAGTAGGGTATTAAATGTTTTTTAATTTTTAAAATTCATAATTTAAGGATTAATTTATTGTTGTATTAGCAAGTCCTGTATTAAGTGCTTCTCTATTAATAATACCTTTTCTATAATCAGAAAATAATTTTTGAATATTTCTATCCCAAACACCATTATCTTTATATTGTTTTTCAAGAAGTTGTACTTCAAACAGGTCTTTATTCATTTGATTTCTTTCAGCCATACCCATATTTATTTTTCCAGTTGCACTATTAAGTATTGCTGAAAGTTCACTTCTTTTAGTACCTTCTCTCATAAGGTCTTGTTGTTTATATGCAGCTTGTGCTTGTGTGTTCATCATAGAAACTTGCTGTTGATTTAATCTATTAGCAGTTTTCAATTTATTTTCTTGATTAATTCTATCTTGATGAACCTTATTAAGTTGTGCTTGACCCATAGCTGTAGTTTGTGCCATATTAGCTTTAGCACTTTGTGCACTCGCTGTATTTTGTAAATGCAGTTTATTCGCATCTCTTGCTGCTTTTTTCATATCATATTCTGTTGCAGCAGTACTAACAGTAGTAGGTAATGGCATTGCATAATAAGTTTCGGGTGTAGGAGTTTCAGCCATACCTTGAGTAAGTAATAAATTACCTACATCCCCTAGTAAATTTGTACCCATTCCGATTGCTTGACTTGCACCTTGACTCATTCCACCTCCACCAGTTTTATTATTTCCTGTAAAATTGTAATTACCACTACCATCTCCAATAGTAGTATATTGAGAAAAATTTGGATCATAATCATAATCTATAGGAGGATGATACCCTCCGTGATAATAATTTAATTTACCGCCAGTAGCCATAGAAAATGGTCTAATAGGTTGTGTAACTGTATTATCTCCTTGCATCGCAGGAATATTTTGAGCTGCATTTAACATATTTTGTGCACTATTAAATTTTCCTACTCTTTTTTCCATCAAACTTGCATCAGTAATTGGGTTAACTTTTGCTACAGTTGAAGGAAAATATTGTTTAAGACGATTAAATGTATCCATATTGTGGTCAACGTAATCAATTGATGTTGCATAACCACCTTTTTTTACAGCTTCAAAATATTTTTGTGGATTTCCTACACTATTTGTAGTACCATGTTTTGCATATCTATCTCTAGCTACTAATTCCACTTGTTTTGCAATTCCTTCTTCTTTTGTTTTAAAATGACTAAAAGGAGTTTTTACTAAATAATGAAGTTTTTTATCTTTACCTTTTCCTTTAGTTTTATCTGATGCAAGACCGATAATTGTATTTCCTTCTTTTTTAGCCCATTCTTTTGCGTAATCTTCTGTAAAATATTCTTTTGTTTGTAAAGGGGGAGTTTGAGGTAGTCCTTCTATTGCTTTATAACCTCCAAAATTATTATATTTAGTCGCTAATCCACTTAATCCTTTACCACGTCTACTTTCATGATATAATTGTGATGTTAAAGCTCTAGCATCTATAAATAATCCTAGTTTTTCAATTTCTTTTTTAACTATTGGATAATATTCTTTAACAAATGCTTCTTCTTGATTTATTTCAGAAGGAGGAGTTTTACCACCATTTTCATATACATATTTTCCTCCCATTTTAAATTGGGTTTGTTGACCCATTTGTTGAGCCATTTGTTGTTCTACGCCTTGCTCCATACCTTGTTGTGGCATACCTTGTTGTTGCATCATTGCTTGTTGCTCCATTGCAGCTTGTTCTTCAGGACTAGGAATACCCATAACTTGTTTCATTTGCTCTTGTGTAGCAAATAATCTTTGTAATTCTCCTTCTATTTTATCTATTTGCCTTCTTGCTGAACCTTTAGCATAAATACTACCACTATTCATTTTTTCTTCAAACTTACTTTTCTTTTTACCTAACTCTGCAGCTTTATCTGCAAAGGTTACTCCTTTAGAAAATTCAAGTCTATCTGAAAATATATTTTTAGAACCATCCATTTGATTGGATACCACTTCTCCACCTTCTACTTCAGCATTTCTAGAAAGAGGTACACCACCTTGTTCATGTGATGCACCTTGAACTTCTTGTACATTTGAAGCAAGTTGTTGAAATCCACCTTGTGGACTTTGACCTGCCATAGTCATTTGTCCTCCTTGTTGATAATATAATCTTTTTTTCATATTATTTGGTTTTATATTTCCACCATAAGCGACATTATAACTAGCACCTTCAATGCCTTGTGAAGGAAAATCTTCTAAAAGTTTAGTTTCTATTTCTGATCTTCTATCTTTTCTTTGCTGTTGTGCTTGAGCAAACATTTCTTCTTGCTTTTCAGCATTATCATCTCCCATAACAGCACCTGAAATAGCACCTGCAATTGTACCTACTGTACCTCCAATAGCTGCTCCCCAAGGTCCACCTACAGTTGCACCCAAAGCTGCTCCCGATGCAGTACCTGCAGCTGTTGCACCCCAAAAAGTTTCATTCCATCTTGCTTGATAATCGTAATTATCTGTTAAATCTTTTTCAACACCTCCCCAAGCATACACACTTCTTTGAAGTCGTTTAGCTAATTTTTTTCTAGGTTTTCTTATTTTCATAATTATCTATCTGTTTTTGTTCCAGTTATGCTTAAATCTTTTATATCAATTCCTTTTTGATTAATATTATCATACTGTAACCTAACTACTATAAAATTATTAATAAATTTAGATTTCTTAAAGAATAAACTATTATTATTTAAATTACTCAAATTTAATGTACCATCTTCATTTATAATAACAACGTCTTTATTTATAACAATATCTCTAATATCATTAAACATCCAAGTATTTAAAGCTTTTCTAATATTATCTGTAGTTATATTTTTATTATTTTTTAGGTCAATAAGTCCTGTACATCTATAATTATCATAGCACATTATTTGTGTTATAGTTTCATCAAAAAATCTATCAGTTGCACTAGAATTAATATCATAAA
>TARA_R100000655_G_scaffold23917_2_pt1 | contig 25233 bp, 39 predicted proteins | sample TARA_R100000655 | Tara Oceans TARA_R100000655 (sample SAMEA2622497) | marine metagenome | biome: marine biome (ENVO:00000447); feature: deep chlorophyll maximum layer (ENVO:xxxxxxxx); material: "saline water (ENVO:00002010), including plankton (ENVO:xxxxxxxx)" | depth 90 m
ATAAGCTTGTGACTCAAACCAATGATTTATTTGTTGTGCAGCTTCAGGAAATTGTGATATTGCTTGATTGCTTTGAATTATAAAGTTTTGATTTGTATTTTGGCTAGTAACTGAAACCTGTAAACTTGGTAAATTAACATCTTCTTCAACAACTTCTTCTTCTAATTGATTTTCAACTTCTGGACTGTATATTAAATCATAAGCTTGGTTGTAGTTAGCCATTGTCCAATTAGCATGAAAGTGCATTTGTGTAGCTTCTACATCTATAAAGTCGCCTGATATATTTACAGATGTTACAAAAAACAATGGAGTTGTTAATTGCTCTCCTATTTCTTCTATTTGTGTGTAATCAAGACCAAAAGCTAATTTGTTTTCAATTAAATCCTCAAATAACAACTTGTTCCCAACTTCAATCCCAACCCATTTCAAAGGGAGTCTTAGTTTAATTTTTAAATGTTGATTTCTATGGTAATGAAAAAGTCTATCTGCTAATTTTCTAGCATTTTCTAAATCTCTAATATATTTAGATTCGTATAGTAATACATTTTCTTCTACATCTTCATATCCATAATATTCAAGCACAGGATCGCTCATAGACAAAGGAGTTATACCCTCTAAAGAAGTTTCACCATACCCTTTTGATACTGATGATAAATATTCATTAGTTTCGTAATCATATTTATACTTGACATCAACCCTTGTATATACTTTTTCGCTAGGACTTTTAAAAAATGAATAACTTACAATGTCATTATTGTTCATATAAAAAGCATTTGTTGAAGATAAGTCCCCATAAGGGGTAGGAAATTTTAATTTTCCATTGCTGTTAAAATAAGGATAGCACATAGTAGATTGTGATACTTCTTCAAGCAAAGCTTTCCCATCTATAAATTCATTAACCGAAAAAGCTAAATTTAAATTAACATAAGTTTTAGCCAATTCAAAAGATGTTTCATCTATATCTTCATCTGTTAAGTTCATTTCATTTATAGCAATATCTCTTAAAATATCTAAAGCATCTACTAACCTATTTCCTGAAGCATTTTTTCTTCCATCTATATTAAGATATATATTAGAGGTTAAAGCATCTTTTATATCCATTACAGATTTAGTGTCTATCTCTGAAACTCTGCCTGCTAGTGTTTGCTCAAATCTTCGCACTCCTTTATTGCCTGACTCTGTAATAATAGCATTCATTCCAAAATATATATCAAAATATCCTGAATCAGGACTATTCCAAAGAAGAAGATATGGAATATAAGGTGATAGTAAAGAATCGTGAACTCCTCCACCTGACAAATCAACATCTTGTATTTTAATCAAGTTATCAAAATTTGGGTCGTTAGGTCTAAGACCGTAATAATTATTAGATGTATCATAAGCTAAATTGTCAAATCCAAATATTTTATCAAATTGAAATTCTGAAGCATCAAAATTGTAAACTAAACTTGAATGTATACTTGCATCTTGACCATCTAATGTTACTGCATTTATATTGGCAAGCAAAGAGCCATCTCCTAATTGTGCCATGCCAGAGCGAGCAATAACATGTAATGGATTTCTAGTATTTGTTACAGGTTTTAAAAATGGCAATCTTCGACCATTTATAGCTATTTGCGAGTTAAAACCATAGCCATTATAATCTGGTTTAGTTTCTACTCTTAATCTCATTAAATTTTGTGTTACAGTAGTAAATGGATAATTAAAATAATCGTAATCCCATTGATGAAATGGCTCGCTTCCATTAGCATCATATATATCTACAAAATCATAACTTCCATCTGAAACAACTCTATTTATTTTTTCTCCAAAATTATCAGGGTTATCAAATCCTGAATCCCCATCTCCTAAATGTGCTATTGCAGATGTTCTTTTAGTTAAAGATATTTTAGATGATTTCCCAAAACAATTTCCTTGTAAAACTCCAAATTTACTAAATTGATTAGTTTTAATAGATATTCTGCCACGACTATATTGATACCATTGTTCATTACCTATCATAGTGTCTGTAATGTTTAGTGCATCAAAACCTAATGCAGCTCTTGTTTGCGGCAAATCTTGCTTACCTTCAATCATTATGTTTGCATAGCCATTACCTGAATAAATCCAAAAAGGATGTATTATTTCATTGTCAAATACATCGCTTTGCACATTGCTGTAATAAAAATTGTCGCCTATATCTTCATAGTCTCCTGATTCGTTAGTAACTAAATCTACAGTCTCATCGTAATCAGCTTTAATAATATCTGCCTCTATAATAGCAGGTGCTTTATCTACATGACCATAAACAAAAGGTATTGGCTTACCTCTATATTTTTCAGCATAAGCTACATAAGCATCAGGAGTTTGTGTGGTTTCTCTAGGTAATTGCACATTTAATTTTTGCTGTGTGTAATCTTCTGCTGTTATTGTTACTGTAGAAGAACTATGAGATACTTTTCTTATTTGTCCTACATGCAGTTGAATTGATTGATCGTCCGCATTGGAAGTTTGTGTATTTAAATATATTGTAACTTTTACATTAATTAAAGGAGTGTCTTTTAAAATGTCAGAGAATATTTCTCCATTGTATTCAAAATTAGATACTGATAGAGTTAAAGTAGATATTTTAAACTTACCATCCTCTAAGTTTACTGATTGTTTAATTGTTGGTTTTTTTAATAGAATCGGCTTGTAATAGTTACCTTCAAAGTTTATACTATGTGTAGATAGGTAAATATTTTCAGCACCCTCTATAACCACTCTGTAATAAGTGCTTAGTTGTTTAGATGATAAGTCATTTACTATATTGTCTGGCAATTCTCTGCCTACAGCTTCTCCGTTAGGGTATTTAGGATTTATAACTTCCATTAAGAAACTCCTATATCAGCACCTCTACGGATTGCATCTTTAATTTGTGGGATTGCCTCATTTTCTATAAAGTCTTGGCTCATCACATTACCTGTAAAAGTAATATTGACTGCACCTCCACCACCTTGATTCATTCTGTTTAAATTTTCTACACCTATAGCCTCTACTGCATTACGACTCATAACAAATTCACCTCGTTCTGCTTCAATCATAGTTCCGCCTTGTGAATGTCGTCTTCCTCCAACTAAGCCACCATCTTCAAATTTAAGATGTCTTTGTGCTTGACCTACTAATGACCCTGCTACTGCACCTGCTGATGCTGCCAATGGAACTCCTAACCATCCAAATTTTTCTACAGCATCTTCCATAAGCTTTACAGTAAGCAGCCTAATTGAAGCTTCTATAGCATCTCTTAATCCTGCTTCAATAGCTTTGCCCATGTTGTCGTATGCCATACCTGTAGCAAATGCAGAAGCTACTGTTGCTTTAGCAAGATTAGCTTGCTCATCTTTAACATTTTTAAGTTTAATTTGTAACTTATCAAGAAAAGAAAGGGTTTTTTCCCCATCACTATTTTCATCTTTATCACCTGTTAAATTAGCAGGACTAAGAACTCCTTTTGCTGCTTGTATCTCTATAAGCAAATCTAATATTATTTGAAATGCTTTTTGCTGGTCTACCAATTTATTTGTACTATTTTCTAATTGCTCAGAATTTATTAACCCTTCAGCAAATTTATTAACTAAAAAATTAGCACTTTCATTTATTTTATCTATTTCCCCTTGCACTTTTTCAACACTAAGATTATCAAAAGCCTCTTGAGTCAATTGCCAAGCTTGTCCATAACTTTCAATACGACTAATTCCATCTTTTACAGTTGTTCCTGATATGTTAGTAAAAACTTGTTGAACCCCTAATGACATTAATTGTGTATCTTCTAACACATCTAAGAAAGCATTGCTTTGTTGATTTAGTAATACTTTGATAGTCTTAGTATTATCTTCTAAAGTTTGTGCAGCCACATCCATTGCTAGAAGTCTCTGTAATTGTGCTATATTTTCAAATTCAGCTCCAACTTGACCTAGTTGCCTTATAGTTGTCTCCATGTCAGTTTCAGTCATCTTTTTAATCCAACCTGTCATGGTTTCTAAAGCAGGCAAAACTGTAGTAACAAATTTTTCACCAATAAGAATACTTAAATCATTCAATGCAACATTAAATTTATCAAACTTATCTTGAGCTGATAGTTGCTCTGCCCCAAGCCTTGCAACGGCTGTTCTTGCAGCATCCATAGCAGCTTTATTAAAAGCTAATTTTTTTTCTTGGTCAGTTAAGTCTTCTGTAGTCTTTCCAACTTCTTTTGCATAGGCTTCATAAGCTTCTTCTGCTTTAACTATAATACCAATATTATCCAACATCAAGCGAGATTGACGACCAATACCTGTAATAAGCGATTCAACAGAATGAGCAGTATCTTGACCTAATGCACGACCTAACCTCTGTGCAACATCAAACATTTCTGCCATCTCATCAGAATTTTTACTTACTCCAAGAATCATAGCATTATTTGCTTGTGTAAGTAATTCTGTTTTGGTCATAGTTCCATCGACTGCAGTATTTAACTTTGAAAATGCAATCCCTGAATCTTCAGTTGCACCTGCTAAAGTATTATATGCTTTAGAAATATTGGCAACCTTCATAGACTCTTTACCAAATTGAACCATTTGCCTAATACCTAATGACATAGCAAAAGAAACAAGAAGCATTTTGGAACGAATTGTAGCAAAACTATTAGCTAAAACACTATTGGTCTGTGCTAATCTCTTGTTTCTAGTTCCAAATAATTGTGTAGTCCTAGAAGTGTGTGCTAATGCTCTTTCGTATGCCCTTTGACCTTTTTCAAGCTTAACTTGTGCTAAATGTAATTGATTAATAGCATTGATTAATTTTTGTTCGCCTGAAGGTTTAAACTTTACTAATATTTGATTTTCAGCCATTCTTTTTAGCCTTTTCTATTTCGGCATTTTCTTTTTTAGCTAATGCCTTTTTAATTATAAAACTTTTATCTATCCATCTTGCAGGGTGCTTATCAAAGCTACCCTCGTAAGGAGATACTCCAAATTCTTTACAATAGATATATTTTTGAATATCCTTTTGACACTCTTTAGAATACACTATGTTCCTGCATGCAAAGAATGGAATCTGAGCATCTACTGAACGAGCAATGTCAAATTCCCTTCCTTCTGCATTAACCTCTTTAGTTTCTTCGATTAAGAGATCAATTATTTGCCAAACATCTTCATCACAAGTAAACTCTCGCTTTTCTCGTTTACCATCAATCAAGACAGGAACTTCAGCCTTATAGGGATAACTATGATACTGACAGCCTCCACAACCGTCAAAGTGTATGTTTAACTCTAGTCGGAGGCTTTCCCTTCCCCCACCATAATGCTTTCTTGCATTTTTAAGAACAATTCAGTTCTTTCTTCAAATGTGAGGGATTTTAAAAAGTCGTCTGATGTATCGCCATCTAACCCAATTCTTAGCCACTTAGTAATAGTGCTATTCATCATTTTAACACCTTGGACTTTGCCTTTAGCATCAAATTGATATTCTACACTATCTAGCAGCTCATCTCTCTCATCAAGAGATACATCTTTTAGTTTTAACTTTCGACCTGTTTCTAGTTTGATATTCATATATCCTCTTATTTAGTTAATTAACATGCAATTTCAAATAAAGCATCGCTTGAGCCAATTCCTGCCCCTACAGCTTTAACTGAAACATCTAACATCATAGCATCGCCTTCATTGAAAGCAACATTAGTCATTACAGACTTAGCAAATTTAAATTCAAATTCGCCATCAGAAGGTGTATTATCTGTAGCCATAAGAGTTTGACCTTCACCTGTTGCTGAACCTGCTACTTGGTCATGGAAGTTTTCAAACAATACATCTGTATTATCATCATACTTAACTGTAAAGTCTGCTATTGCAGATATTTCTCCAACTCTTGCTACTGATTCATACCCTGTTGATGTAACACCCATAAAAACTGCATCGTTTTCTACAGTTAATGAAAAACTATTTACAAGAACATCACTAACATTGGCTAAGACTCTATAATCTGAAACCCAATTACTCATAAAGTAATTATTATTAGTAATTGCTTGGTCAATAGCGATATTGCTATTAGTTAAGTCCGCAGGTAAGCTTCCTGTTTTAAATGTAGCAGAAAATTTTACCCTTCCACCTTCTGTTCCTGAATCACCATTTAATGTTATAGAAGTACAAAAGCAATCTTTAAATGCTAATGTGTTTCCACTAGATGGCGAACTGTATGCAATAGAAAGTATTTGAGCAGCAGTTTGATTTTCAGTTGTCGTTGTAAATGTTTGAGAACCTGAATCACATGCCAACAGATATGGAGAAGTATCTCCTTGTGTAATGTTTCCAAGTAATAAGTCTAATACTTCTGTTGTAGCAGTACCGCTTACAGACATTTCCATGACTTTAGCCTTATTGTCTTGAAAGAAATCACTAGCCTGCAATACACGACTACCTGCTCTATGTTCTAATACTTGGTTTAAATTCAGAGAAGGACTACCAATAGAATCAACATCAACAGCTACCCAACTATTATCAGGACTGCCTCCACTATCAGGATTTAATGTACCATAGTCATCCTGCTCTGCTATTAAAAATGAAAATTGCTTAGGTGAGTAAGCACTAGCATTAACAGCCATTATTTATCTCCTTTTTTTGTTTTTACTTGTTTTTTAACTTCTTCTACTAATTCTATAGCAGGCTTTGGTATTTTATCCACCTCAACTTGTTTCCCTGAATTAATATTGTCTATAACCCCTAAATCAAAGCCAGAGTTCATAAAACACCACCCTGAGTTTAAACTTATAGGATTATCTTTATCTTTTAATTTTATCTTCATACTACTCCTATCCTAGATTTCCTAGATGTTGGCACTTCCAATCCCATTGAACTACATAAGTAGATTCATCTTCAGCTACATTTAAGTCAGTAGATTCAAACCTACAATTAAATGCAGAAGTAGAGTCTGCTAATGTCATTGTCATATTATCGTGTATTAGTGCCTCTGTTCTTGTAACAAATCTTAAAACATGATCTAATGCAGTCTTTTTAACATTCGCACCACCAAAAACATAATATACATTAACTGTAAACTCTCTAGTTTCTGAATTTGTGTTGTATTCACTTAATTCGCTACCAACAGGTTCAAGGCGAATATACTGTGTTCCTGCATTGCTTTCCTCTGCCCCTATATAGACAGGCAAAGTACCACCATACTCATCTCTAAGCACACTTCTGAGCTTGTCAAGTATGTTTTTCCAATTATTTGTAAATGTTACTGCCATCTTCTAGTCATCCTTATAGGTTTAAGTGAACTAGAATCAACTTCTTCTGCAAAGCCTGACACTTCAATCTCCCATACATCATTGACTGCCGCAGTAGAATCAAAATTTGTTCCTGCAAATCGTATTTGTAAACCACCTGCAACAGATTGATAATCGCCATTAACGATTTCATCTGTAATCACTTGAGTTCCTTCATTCATACCTAGTTTATCGCCATCTTTTGCCCATACAGAGTATTTAGCAGTACCAATAGCACCACCTGTTGTAATTTTTACTTTAATTAAGTCGTATGTGCCACTATATCTGCCTCTTGTATCTACAGGGCGAACTGTACCTGTGTAAGTAACATCCCTAATAACACCTTTAGAGCCATCTGATGTATTTTGCCAAGATAAAGCAGCATTTCCATTGTTCATATCTGTAATGTTTTTCTCTGCTTCTTCCATAAATGAAGTTGCCATTTCAGATGTAGGATTGTTAGTCTTAATCATAAATGTAGCTGCGATTAATGCAGTTGTTCTTACTATCATATAGTCAAAGTTGCCTGACTTATCTTTTAATTGCTCTCTAGGCAAATTAGGGTCAAGGCGAGAATCTAAATATCTACTAGCATCAGTTCTAAATTGTGTTACCATAGCAGTAAATTCTTCTCCACCTTCCATTAATTTATCTAATGGAGTGCTAGCTGAATAATAATAACATACATCTTCTGCAGAGTTATAAAACCACTCTCCTTCTACATTTAAGTCAGTATGTGCAGATTGAGCCGCCCCTAAATCTTCGCCATTCGCAAATAATTGAGTTACTACACCACTATCGTGAGCAGCATACTTATTACTTGTTACTTCTACCCATCCATATATAGGAGTCTTTTGGTCAAACTCATCCATCTGAGGAAATACTCTTTTTAATTCTTTATGTGTACAATATATAGGTGCTGTTGCCATCTACCTCTCCTTACCATTTCTTGCAAGACCAATATCTTGCAGTTGTTCTGTCTTTAGCTGTAGCACACTTGTGCCTAGCTCTAAATGATTTTCGCCTAGCTGGACTAGACTTTTTAATTCTCATATTAGGATCGCCAAAAGTTACTCGCTTTACTCTACTTCCGTCTTTAACATAGACTTGGAACTTTTTTCTACCGTAACTAACTTGTCCTTTTCTAATACGAGTTGGTTTGTTTAATCTAACTGATTTTCCTCTATACTTTGCCATTTCACTTCTTCTTTTTCTTGCCCATTTTTCTGGCTTTTTTAGATGGTCTTCCTCTTTTCTTACCGTATGTTCCTTTACCGTATGGCATATTATCTCCTTAGTTAAATGCTACTATTTCTATTGGTGTATTGATTTTGCTATTGCAAGAGCGAGCCGAAACATCAACTATAACATTTTCGGCTGCAGATGTCGAATTTGCTCCTCCACCATGTGCTGAGTCATAATTAGCTGTTATAGCAAACTCTGCATTTGGTAAACCTGTAAAGTCAATAGCTCCTGTTTGATAGTTAATAGTTCCTGTTGCAGTTCCTCTTATGTTCCCATGCCCATCATCATAAAAGAATACTGATGTGTTTGGCACAGTTACTCCTTTATCGTCTATAATTGTATCAGGTGGCAATTTAGCAGCTACTGCACCTGCAGGACTAGCAGGAAATCTTGCTATTCTATTTGTGCCATCAAACAACTCATCAGTATTTGCTGTTCCACTTGTTCCTCCTGTTAATGCTATAGCAGAAGTGGATAAATATTGTCCTGATGTAAATCTTAAGTCTCCGTCTACAATTCCAACTGAAACTCTTTTTTCAAACAAATTACCTTCTGTGTAAAACTGTGCATCTAAAGCATCTTGTATTTTTCTAATAACTCCTGTCGTTCCTCCAAAATTAACATTAGAACCGTCGGTTGTAAATGAAACCTCTAAAGTAGAACCTCCATCAACTGCTATGGTAAAATAATAAGTAGTAGAAGTAGATAGTCCTGAATTTGTTTGCGGAGTTATACCTTTCATACCACAAGCTTGATAACCTGCTTCATAAAACTTTCCTGCTACAGATCCTGCAACTATTCCATCTGCTGTATTATCCAAGACTCTGCCATAACCAAAAAAGTTCATAGCTCCAAATCTACCTGAAGCATCTGTTTGAACTACACTAAAACTATCATAGTCTCCATAAATATTAAATATAGGAAAGTACACTTTAGCATTATCTACTGCCCCACTTGTAGCATTTGTTTGTGCATCTTTATCTGCAGCAGATGTACCATATAAAGCTCTTTCTACCGTTAAAAGGTTTGTTGCTATGTTCGTAACTCTCATAACCTCTATTCTAGTAGCAGTAGTATCATTTATCCCTAATTGAATTAAATCTCCTACCTCAAACATGTCTCCATCATCAACTGTAATGCTTGTGTCAGCGGCTTCAACTCCTGCATCATTTAACTGTTGTCCACTATCTACTTCTAAATCTGATGACAATGACAAATATGCACCATTAGTAGTTGGCTTAGCATTTGCAGCAGATGCGGCTTCATTATAGCCAACCCATCTTACATTTGGTAGGAATATATACTCTCCTGCAGCTAGTAAAAATGAAGCATACCTAGCTGTTGTAGCTCCACCACCTAAATCTACAGAGTTTGCATCATCTACATTAGAATTGTTTTTGTACTCATTAAGTTTTATTTGAACCTCTGCTCCTACTGTTCCATGATTTTTAATAACCATAGCTCTTACATTTTGTAAATTTTGAGCAGATATACTTGTAGATGACCCTATTAGCTTAATAAAACCATCGCTATTGTCTACCTCTTGCCTTAAATTAAATACTTCATTATAGTTTTCAGATAAGCTAAAGTCATAACTATCTCCCAACCCTGTCTTTATTGATAAATTTTCTGTTAATGTTGCCATACTTTCTCCTATCTTAAATGATATTTTATATACATGTTTACTGAATAATCTGAATTAACTGAATCTGACCTTAAAAATGCCAAAATTACTTTACCTGCATTTACATCTGAACTTCCAATAGTAAATGTGCTTTTGTAAGTCTGCTCAGAACCTGCATTAGTTACATCTGAATTGTAAGCTAAAACTGTTCCTCCTGTCAATGTACTTGTTGCACCACTTGAATAATCATAAGACATTAAGTGCATCCTCGTAGTGTCTCCTGTAGCAGTATCTGCTCCTTCAATAGCCACAATAGAATCAATAGTGATATTGTCCATTATATACCAAATGTGTGGTGTTAGTTCAGCAGCTCTTTGCCCTGCAGCCTCTGCAGTAGTAAGACTTGTTGCAGGGTCTGTTCCTGACCCAAAACCTCCATTATACACTTGGTTACTAGAGCCAAATGCTAGAGGGTGATGAGTATTTGCAACATTACCTGCCCACCATAAACTATTCATGTGAAATGTTGAATATTGAGTGTTAGCTATATCTTGATTAGCATTTACCTTAACAACACTATTAGTGGAATCTACTGTCAGTAGAGATGACCCCCCTTTTGAACTTACACTCAACAATGATGTAGTATCATCGTTTTGAGGTTGAACAAGCAAGCTGTCATCTGATAACTTAAGAGAAGATTTAGTGCCTTCACCATCAGTTACTGCTTCTAAAGTTGTATCTACTCCATTAGAATTATCGTCTATTCTCAATATAGATTTATAACTGCTAGCTATTGTATTATTTGTTAATCCTGCCATATTGCTCCTTTAAAAATTTGCTCCAAAAAATGTTGCATTCTCTGTTACTGCTGTTGATGCTACTGCATAATCTATATATGGGTCTTTACTAGTTCCTGTATTAGCATCTGTATAAAATCCTGATCTATATGAAGCACCTGAAACTGCTTGGTCTAAATAATCATAATCATAACTAATTAATACACAATTAAATGTATTATTATTAACCATATCACTTAAAGCATCAGAGTTTAATGAAATGTCATTATAGCCACTCGTAGACCAAGTTGAAATTTCACTTGAATATTCTACAACTGATGTGGAAGCAAATGTGCCACCACCACTACCATCGCTATTTCCAAGTGGAGTAGAAGCATTTGTAATCTCATTAAAATCACCTGCTACAACAGAACCTGTTTGGCTACTTTTCAACAATATAACATCAAGTGTACCACTCGCATGACCATATATTTTTAATGTAGCAGAATCTAATGTGCTTGTAATTCCTGATGTATCAAATTCAATAAAATACCTTCCAATCTGATAAACATCAGAACCTCTACCTGTTGAATGTGAATTTTGTATATAATAAGTGTTCATAGTCACCACACTTCCACTTGTAGTATTTCTAATATTTGCCCATGTATCTGCTGTAAACTTATATACTACACCATCATTACTTGGATAAAGGTCAGCCATTATACCTCCACCTTTGGCATATAATAATTATTTTGAATATTAGTATAAATATTACTATCAGGACTTACAGGTACTTGTTCATAAGAAACAGAATCAAAACCATAAGGATTGTACTCTGATTCATTATTATTCCAATATGTTATTTTTCCACTTGATTTAATTTTTGCTAATGCAAAGTCTTTAAAATTATTTAAATTATCATCTCCGAATGTATCAAGGAATATACCATCATATGTATTTGATAAAGATACAGAACTCCAATCTCCCTCAACAATAGTAACATTAGTTTTATCTGATGCCCAAGTATTTAATCTTTCTAATATCTGTGGGTGTATTTCAATAATAGTATGAGAATTAACCCCTTGTGATTGTATATAATCAGCACATATTCCCATACCAAAACCAATCTCTAATATATCTCCTTTATTATGGCATATAAACTCTGCACTTTTTTCCATTATAGGTGATTCCCAATTCATCATAACTTCAATTTCTGATACTGTATCAGTTATTTTTGTGTCTTCAAAGGTTAATATGTTATCTTTAAATGCCATTATGAAAAGTTTAAACTTGCTACTCCATATGCTGTATGATTGTCATTATCCCAATAAAAACTTATTATATCAACTGCATTTGCTCCTGTTGATAATGTAGGAGCAGAGCCTCCTGCCCACTTAACTGTACTTTCATTACCTGCACCTTGGTCAAATGATTTATAGTTAGCAATTTGTCTATTGCCTGTTCCATCCTGCTTAACAACTAATGTGCAACTACATGATACATCAGGGAAGTATAAATTTAAATCTAGTACATGACCTGCTCCAAAAGTAAAAAATGCTTTATTGCCTAGCTTTGCAAAATACACCATTGTATCTGTAGCATCATATGTTGGTTCATGCTGTTGAAAACCTGCACAACTTGTTCCTATGTTTACAAGGTTGCCTGCATTTCCACCTTCTTTAAGAGACAGAATACTATCAGCACCTACAACAAATTTTAGGTTATCTGCTGAATTTTCTTGTATATAAGTATCACTACCTCCATCAAAATATAATGGTGTTGTTGCAGGAATAATGACTTTATCGTTTGCTCCACCACCACCCTCTGTCAAACTTAGCAATGTTTCCCCACCGACTACAATGTTTACTCCATCAGCAATAATTTCAGTTATATAGGTATCCCCACCACCATCTAAATAAAGTTTTTTAGTAGCAGCTAAAGCTACATTACCTGCATTATCAACATAAAATGTACTTGCTCCTGTAAGATGTAATAAATATAATTCATCCCAACCTGTAATATCTGTATTGGTAGCAACTCCTTCAATTAACTTATAAATACAAGAGCCTGAATCACTTGAATCATTTAAAGTTGTAGATATAGATATACCTGTATTATTAGAATTAGCTGTGTCTGCTGTGGTAATAGTCCCACCATCAAAAACATGGTGAACTCCCTTAGCCTTAACATTTGTGGCTCTGTAAACAGTATCATAATCTTGAACAAAACTAAGAAGGTAGTTATCATCAACATCATTTGCTTGGAAGTTGATTCTATGTGCTAAATCTAAAAAATATAAATACCCTGCATTTACTACAATCTTATCGCCTAATAATTCAAATACTCCAACAGTATTGGTTATGCTTCCTGTTATCTCAAGGTCGCCTTTAATCTTAGCTCCATTGCCTTCAGTAGCAAGCTCAAGGGAGGTTATTTCCTCCCCTGACTTGATTACCTTTAGATGTTTATCTAAATTTTTATCTGAAGTTAAATTAGCCATCAACCCTTAAACCTTTAATGAAACCTCTTACAGCTCCACCAACTACATTATCAAATAGATCAATAAACCAAGGTTCAATAGTGCTATTCCAAAACTTTCTGGTAACATTCCACTTACTCAAACCTAATGTTATTGCTTTTCCTAACCCATAAAACATTGTTTCTACTATTTCGCAAATATAATCGTTAGGCACTTTTTTTAATACCCATAAAACTATTGCCGCTGTACCACCACCTGCTAATAAACCTGTGTTGTTACTTACTAATCCTAAAACTGAATCAAACATAAAAAACTCCTTTTTTTATTATTTATAATCTTTAATCATAGGTCTCATTTTTGCCCAAAACTCATCATCTTTTTTAGATTTAGTAGCTTTGAATATAATATCCCCTATCATTAAAAAAACAGCTATACCGCCTTTTTTTGCAACTATTTTTAAAATTGGTTTTGCTGCTATTGACAATAAAGCTGGTATCATTTGTTTTCCTTCCATTTAGACAAATCCAACATAGGTAAAGGTTTTTCAATGATATGTGTTTTTAATTGGTCGTTTTGTATCGCTACTTTATTGCCACCCTTAACATAAGGTTTGCCATCTGCCGTTCCAACTTCATAGACGAAAAATATCGTCTTCCACATACCTACACGAACCACTCTAGCTGGTCTTCCGTCTAGTATAATTACATCATCTGTGTTTAAATCGTTTCCTAAGAATACTTTTATACCTTCGACTGACGATTCAATCGTTGATTTAAATATTAAGAATAAGAGTCCTGATATGAAAAGCCAAAGGTAGTTTCCTAATAATCCCTCTAACTCTTTCTGGAGTTGCTCCTCCATCATCTACTCCTAATCTCTACAAAACCAAAATTTCCCCTTTGTAAGCATACAAATGAGATTTAATAATGCTATTGTTAAACCAACTGTCAAGCCTGCTATTCTTAGCCAAATTTCTATATCTAATAACGATATACCTACTCCTCCAAAAGAAGATAATATACCTGTGGAGGGATTGCCTATAACTGTTTTTAATGTGTCTATCATACAACTATCCTAAATACTGTCTCGCCTTGTTTTAACTTCTCTGCCGACTTAGCATTGTAACTAGCAAGACTATTGTCTATGTTGTAACCCTCGCTGATAGTATTCTGTAGGTCTACCTTAATTCCATCTCTGTTGCCATTACTGTAAAAAATATAACAATTCTGTGAAGCTCTACCTGATAAGTTTAATGCTCTTTCTGAATAATCATTAGCTCCCACTAACGATGAACTTCTACTAAAATTGTCTCCGACTCTTGCAGAATGAATATGTCCAAATATAACATAATCTATCCCAACACCTCTCATTTTATATCTACCTACTATTTGATTGATAGATGTCTCTATTCCGCTCTTAATTGAGCCATTACCATGCATACATAATAAATTTTGACCTGCTACCTCTACTACCATCTCAAGAGGGTCGCCCTCAATAAATTTTACAGCCGAGTCATTGAACAAATACTCCAAAGTTTTAAATATGGTATAATCATAATTGTCTGTTGCAATTAGATCGCCCCACCCCCAATCCTTCTTAACTCGGCTCTCATTACCAGAAACACTCAACACCGTAATATTGAAATGTTTATTTAAATGAAGGATTCCCTGTTGGAGTATATCTACTGCTAAAAAGGTAGCCTTAGACCGATTGGTCGCCATTGCCAAGAGTTCATCTAACCTTCTATCTGAATTGAGGAGGTCTCCTGTAAGAGCTACTACTATATTTTTGACACCTGCAGTAGAAAAATACTTAATCGCCTTTTCAATAAAATCTCTTATCCTTTGAGATGCTACAGTAAAGTCATACCTATTGTGTTCCATTTCAACTAATTCATTAAAATGAATATCACTAAATTGTATAACCCCTACCGCTTTACTACTAGAGCGATGTTTAATCGTTAAATCACTTAAATTATGTTTTTCAAAAATCTTTTTTAATTCTTCTGCATACTTAGAAACTGCATTTTCGACTCTAACATGTTCACGAAATGCTTTTCTTTCTATGCGATTAAGGTCTTGAGCAGATTGTTTTTGCTTGGCTAACTTTACATTTGCGGTAAGTAATTCAAGCTCATTTTCATCTGCAATAGGGGAAATAGTCTTTATGCCACAAAGCTTACACTTCCATCTTTGCTGACCTTTTTGACTAAACCCTTTTTTAATCATTCCTACATTATAGCAGGAAGGGCAAACTATCTTATCTCTATTCATATTTGTGTTGTAATTTAAGTTACAACGGATAGATTATGCAAATCAGAGGGAGCGGATAATATTACTTAATTCTCTGGCTCGGTTTGGTGTTTGCCTTGCCCATCGAGAGTCTAACATTTCATCTGCGGCTTGCTCCCAATCCTGATTTTGCATATGTTTTAAGGTAAGCTTGAATCGTTTTACATTGGATAATCCCATTTGGTATGCCATCTCAATGATCACACCTTGAACTTCGTGGGGAACATCGTCTAACCAATCAAACTGATTTCTTACTCTTTCAATTAACTTTTCTAATTTTCTTAGTAAAATTTCTTCTGCTAAATCTTCATCTAAATCTAAATCTTTAATGGCAAAGCCATAACCTATAGTGTCATATCCTTCAGTACACTTATAGACTCTACTTCTAAATCCTTCGTGATGTTTAATTCTATCAAGTAAGTCTTTCACTTTTTCTTACCCCAATCAATTTTGTCGTAATTTGATTTGTATTGCTCATCAGCTAAGTCAATCCTAAGCCAATCGCCTTTACCTGCACCATTTAAGTCGCCTTTTTTGCGAATTACTCGCCTTTGACCTGTTTTTGTATTTATGCTAGGGTCTAGTGCCATTAGTCTTTTTTAGTAGTCTTTTTAGCAGGTGCTTTGTAAGGTGTTGCATCATTTCTAGCTTGACATCTATACCAGCCTTGTGATTCTAATTGCTTTATTACATCAGGAGAAGCATCTTTAACTCCTTTAATAAATCCTTGTGTTGGGTGTTTCATATAATTATAAGCCATATTGCCTCCAAATTGATAAGGGGAAGCCGAAACCTCCCCTTATTTTAATTAACTACCTATTACGGATTAACTATGTTTAATCCCATTAAGTGTCCTGATTCATCTATGAGCTTAGCTCCATAAATCATATCAGCTACGACTTTAGTTCCTAAGAAACCAACATCGTATTGAGATTGAACTCTTACATCTTGTTGTGCAGCAAAAGCACAAGCACTTGATGGGTAAACAGCACCAACTACGGTACCGTCTGTTCCGCTTGAAGATATAGAACGAGAATAGAAAACATCCATTCCATAAATTAAACCTACAGCACCTGTTCGTAATCCTGCACCATCACCTACTGCATCTTGTCTGATGAAATACTGTGCTATACCACCACTTGGGTTTAGCATATCTGACAATATGTTATTGTTTACAGCGAAAGAACAATCATTAGGGTCTATATCTTGTGAATATAGATTGTTTAATACTGCTTCTAAATCGTCTGCTTGAACTCTATTGTCTGCTGCTAAGTCTTGTGATGTTTGGAAACCATCTAACTCTGACCATAAATCATCTTCAACACCTCTAGCTAAAGATTCACCCATCATTCTAGTATATTTAGTTAATAACTCTGGGTTAGACTGTATAACAGCCATATCTTCAAAGATGTTAGCAAGATATTTATGTTTGTTTATAGATAAAGCAACAGAAGTTTCTGTACCTGATATAGAATAAGTTACCTCTGTATTTACTGATTTATCATTAGTTCCATCCATAGCGATTTTAGGAATGTTGATCGTATCGCCACTAGATTTTACTAATGCACTATAATCATCTACTGAGCCTCTAAGTTTTAAACCTGCTTCAAAATACTTGTATATAGCTTCTGACCAAATTTCAGGTATAAAGACTGCACCTGTGGTTGTATTAAAATGAGCCATTTTGACTACTCCTTACTTTTAAGTTTAGCTTCGGCACTTTTAAGAATATTTTCCCAATTATCCTTTAGCTCAGACATATTCATATTAGTCCAATCTTTTGGAACTTCCTTCAATCCTCTTGGATTTCCAGCCACTTCAGGAACATTTGCCTTAGCATTATTAATTTTATTAGTTACATATTCAAGAGTTTCCAAAGGCAATGATGCCAATGCTTCTCTATCTTCTTCAGGATGCCTTTCAATTAAAGATACTCTTTTAGCTTCTTCATATTTTGCCCACTTTTCAGAATTAGCTACTAAAGACTCATTTTCAGATTGATATTTTGCAATCAATTCATCTTTTTTGCCTTCTTCTATCATTTTAGCTTCTTCAGCTTTTGATAGTTTTGTTTCTAGTTCTGCTAAACGAGCTTCAGCTTCCTGCGACCTTTTTCTATACTTTTTGCTTTCTGCAATTAATGCACTATGGTCGGTCTGCTCCGTAGTGTTTTCTTTTGTAGTTTCCTCACTAGCTGTTTCGGTTGCTACTTGTGTTTCTTCGGACATACTGTCCTCCTATATTTTGTGTTAAAATGTAGGTAAAATGCAATATCTTGCATAATACCATAACTATAACTTAAATTAATATACTTGTATTTTGCAAGTATTTGATGACAAAGCAAATTCAATATAAGAAAAAGTGGTTTGATTTTATGGGGTATTCACCTCACAACGGTCAAACAAAGTTGCATTATCCAACTAAGGAGACTGCAAGGTTTTTTGTCATGGTTTGTGGTCGAAGATTTGGGAAGACAACAGCTTCTGCTATGGAAGCTACATATATTGCTTCTCAACCCAACAAAAGAATATGGATGGTTGGTTTATCCTACGAAAAAGCAGACTTAATGTTTAGAGAAGTTTGGCAAAAGATGGTAGTGGGCAGGTCAAACGATATAATAAGGGCATCTGAAAAAGATAGATACATTAAGTTTAAATGGGGAACTGTAGTTGAAGCTAAATCTGCAGACAATCCTGATTCATTGGTTGGCGAAGGACTTGATTTGTTGATTATTGACGAGTGTGCTAAAGTAAAGAGACGAATATGGGATATGTATTTATCGCCTACTTTATCAGACAGAAAAGGTAAATGTATATTCATAACTACTCCAGAAGGTTTTAATTGGGTTTATGACCTGTTTTTGCTAGGTAAAACTGATGATTTATGGGAATCGCATCAAGCTCCTTCATGGGAGAATAACTTTGCCTTCCCTGATGGACAGAATGATCCTTTTCTTCTTGAAAGAAAAAGAAATATGTCTAAGGAGTTGTATGAGCAAGAATATGGAAGTCAATTTACATCATTTGAGGGTAGAGTATATCCGTTTGACAGAACTCTCGATATGGGTAACTTTTCATATAACCCAAACTTTGCCACCTATTGTTCCATTGACTTTGGGTATAGGCAACCTGCTGTTGGATGGTTTCAGATTTATAGGGTCAATGGTGAATGGCACATAAATATGATAGATGAGATTTTACATGAGCATAATATCAAAACAGATGAGTTAGTTGAGAAGATTAAAGCAAAACCATACAATGTTATAAGATATTATGGAGACCCTGCAGGACATCAGGCTCAAGGACAGTCAGGATTAGGAGATATAGAAATTTTTAGAAGACATGGCATACAAGTGCATAGTGTTAGAGATAAAGCTTCAAGAAGTATAGCTTCAGGAATTAGTCATGTCAGAGGCTTTATGGAAAATGCACAAGGAGAAAGATTTTTTCATTTAGATAAGAAATGTACAAATATGGCGATAGATTTGGAAAATTATCGTTATCCTGAAGCAAAAGAAGGCAAAGATTTAAAGCCAGAGCCTATAAAAGATGGCAAACACGATCATGGTACTGATATGCTTAGATATTTCTTTGTAAATCAATTCCCAATTAAAAATAGAGACATAAGGATGGTAAAAAGATGACAGTAGAACAAATTATACAAGAATCCGTAAAAGATGCTAAGCTTGAAATAGAAAAAGCAAGGCGAATGGAGATAAGAAGACTTCTTGACTATTATACAGGTACAGAAACAGATAAATATATTGATGAGTATTTTTCTGCTGATGCTTTTAGAGAAATTCCATTATACAATGCAAACTTTACTCGAAGGTTTGTAAATAAAATGTCAAGAATTTATACAGTAGGTGCTTCTAGGAATATGGGAGACTCATATACTGCACTTACTCGTAAAAAAGATGCTAGATTAAAGCATGTAGAGAGAATGACACGATTATGTGGAACGATTGCTACACAAGTTATTTACAGAGACGATTTAACTAACCCTTGCTTTGATTATCGCCCTATTTATTACTTTACTGCACATTTTGGAGATAATCCATTTGTGCCTACAGCAATTACATATCCGATATTGTTTGGTGTCGATGACCCATCAGTAACAGAAAAATTGCAATATGCTTATTGGGATTCAGAAAGATATGTGCATTACGATGAAGATGGCAATATTATGGACGAATATGACCATGGATATGGAGTTATTCCGTTTTTATTTACTCATAAAGAAGAATTAATTGATTCTTTTTTTGTAGAAGGTGCTACAGATATAGCAGGATGTAATGAGCAAGTTAATATTACAATGACTGAATTGCAGTTAGGTTTAAGATTTCAAATGTTTGGGCAGCCATTCATTACAGGATTGAATGGGGATAAAGCTTTGGAAAGAGCAGGTTCTGATACTATATTAGACCTACCTGAAGGTGCTAATTTTGGCATTGTATCTCCATCAGGCAACATAGAGAGTGTAATAGAGAATGTTAAGTTCCAAATAGACTTAGTAGCTCAAAATAATCACTTATATGTTCAATTTGCACAAGATGGAGGCGAAACACCATCAGGAATTGCATTGAAAATCAAAGATTTAGAAAGATTTGAAGATTATCAAGACGATTTAGAACTTTGGAATATGTATGAGCATGACTTATACGAAGTAGAGAAGGCAATAGCAGGATATAACGGTATTACTTTACCTGAAGAACTAAATGTTGATTTTAATGAGCCAGAGTATCCAAAGACAGTAAGAGATCAAATAGATTTAGATAATCACAGGCTAGCCAATAACTTAGTAACACAAGGTAAGTTACTTGCAGAATACAATAAAGACTTAACTATAGAGGAAGCAGATGCCATCATCCAAGAAAACAAGCAGAAAAACGAAAAACTCTCGCTCTTTGATAGAGTTCGCCAAGAAACTCAAAGACCTGAATAAGTTTGACATAGATTTTGAAGGCAATATAGAAAGTATCATAGCCAATCCAAGAGAATGGGCAGAACTGTATGCTGAAAAGACAATAGTAGAAAATATACCTCGTTATATGAATGCTAAAGAGCTAGGAAAGGAGTTTGCAGATGAAATTAGAAATAGGAACTAATTTTAAATTTTCTAAACTTGCAAAACGAATAGACAAGCTTACAAATAGACATATAGAGCGAACAAAAACACATATCGTAAATACTGCAAAACGAACTATTGATATGAAAAAACTGCAAAAACTAGCAGACAGGACTATGGACAACAGAAAAAAAGGTCGTGGTTGGGGAGGTGTGAAAGTAGCTCCTACTTCTGATGATACCCCTTTAAAGCATACAGGTAGACTTTATAGAAGTTTAAAATCTACAAAAGAAGGTATTGAGGGTATGGATTATGGTTTAAGACATCAATTTGGTAAAGGAGTTCCTGAGAGGAAGTTTTTACCTATAGATGGAGATAAACAAACACCTGAAGTAGTTAAATTTCAAAAAAAATTAAAACAAAGATTAATAAAAGACATGAATAAGGCAATGAAAAAATAAAATGGCGAGGGAATATGAAAATATTGAAGAAGCTACGGCAAATCTTACAGAAGAAGACGAAAGACTCCTCTTATGGTCAGCAATCGGAGCAGCAGCAGCAGTTGATATATTTACTGCAAGAATTGAATCAGAGATTCTTAGACTTAGACAGGCAAATGTTGGAGATGCAGAAATCGCCAGAGTTCTTAGAGATGACCTTACAAACAGAGGAAGAATATTTGGCGAATATGCAAATAATCTTCGCAGAGGAGTTGTATCAGGAATTATGCAAGGTGCTAGAATCGGACAAGATACCGTTTATGGCAATCGCTTAAGCTTTAGGTGGGTAAGTGTAGGTTCTAACAAGATATGTGCAGATTGTCAAGATAGGATCGGCAGAATTGAAACTTGGGAGGCATGGGAGTCAATCGGACTACCTGCTACAGGATTTAGTATATGCAAAGAGTTCTGCTATTGCCAATTAATCCCTGAAGATGTAGAAATAGATGATAGGGTAGTTATTTAGTCTTTTTTAGGTTTTCTTACTTGTTTATGCGAATGTCCAATAACTTCACTAATATCGAACTTATTTAACGATTTTCCAGCTTTATACATAAAAATTATAAGAACTATGAATAGAATACGAGCTAAAATGCCCATATTTAATCGTTTTTAGGGGTTTCTACAGGTTTTCCGTACTTTTCCTTAACTGCTTCTGCAAATTTGTTTCCATCGCCTTTAAAGTCAATATAAGCATTTATGATACTTAGCAAGGATTGAATTTGATTTTGTTGTGTGTTTACTACTTCAGTTAATTGTTTAGTTGTTAGCTTCTGCATCTTTTTCCTTTTTTATTATTTCGTCTTCCCAAGCTTTTCGCTGTCCTTTTGTAGGTCGTCTAGCACTTAATGGCTCAACACCTGCGGCTTTAGCTCTTTTTTGCCATTGATACCATTCTTTTCGTTTTTGGCTATACTTTTCTTTCTTTATGGCATCATCAATTTGTTTTTTCTCTCGAATTTGTCGTTTAACAGGTGGTTCAATGTCTCTATCAGGTAATGTTTCTATATTTGGAATCTCTATCTCCTCTATAGCTTCCATAACCTCTGCATCTTCTGCATCATCTACATTCATATTGTTGATATTGCCAAAATGAATCTCGTAAGGCGAAAGAATGTTTATCTCTTGCTTCTTAATCAACTTACCTGCAAATTCATAAACTAACCTTGCTGCTTGCACATTACCTGTTTGAGCTTCTCTAACCATAGCTTCGGTTATAGCAGGTATCTTCGATCCTAATACAACCATATATCTTTTTTCAACAGCTTCTAAAAAGTTTGGGTCAGACCTCCATTTAATTAATGTCCTATCACTAATACCTAACTCCTTTGCAATATCCTTAACTGATAAGTTGGGATTTGTAGCTGTTAATTCAATAGCAGTCTTTTTTAATAAGTTATATTTTTGTAGTTTTGACATATATTTAATATACAACACTTTTGTAGTTATTTTAAAATTTTTCCCAAAATGCCCTTTTTAGGAGTTAATACCCCTATTTTATGAGGAATGCTAACCCCACAGATGCCCTGTGAGCCATCCCCCCACCACCCCCTTTTTGTACTTCATACCCTCGATAGGTGGTACATGATAGCCGTTAATATCTATTTTTTATAGTATTAAAATAACTTAAATACAAGTTGTTTAATATGTTTATGTATTGTATAGAGTGTAATTGTATTGGCTTGGCTTTTTTGCCTGCCTTGATTTGATGAAATTTAAAGAATACCTAAAAATAATTGCCTTACATTAAAAAAACTAAACAAACAAGTATTAAAAAAAATAAATTACTTGCTTTATTCAAATCGATTCTAAGCTCTAAAATATAGCTTTAAACTGATCTTTAGGTTGTATTGTTAGTATACTATTAGAAATTAAAGATATTACAGCTGAAATATGATATTCTAATTCTCACGAACAGCAAAGAAAAATATGCTTGTATTTAATTAAATTCTATTGTATAGAATAAAAAAACCAATTTAAATATCATAATTAAAATATTTTAAATAATTGCATAAAAAAGCTTGCAAGTGAACTTTTAAACCTTTAAATTGATAATGTAAATTTTAATTAATATAAAGGATATATAATATGAATAAAAATAATAAATTAATGATTAAAAGTTTAGAAAATGTTTTATCAGATTGGAATAGAACATCTGATAAAGTAGATGAAAAAATAGATGCTTTAATGGTAGATATATATGATATAATTAATGATTTAAAGGAGGGTAAATAATATGAATAAAAAAGAAATATTAAATCAATTAGAAAAAATCAAATCTTTAATGGAAAGCGATATATTTTATATAGATGAAATTTGTGCAAATGCTTGCTTAGAGTGTAATTATGACGATGAAGGCTGTGAAGATTGTAATTATACAGGTATAGAAAAAGAATATCAAAATAACGAATTTAATAATGATGCTATGTTTACTGGGGTATGTAAAGCGATTGAATTATTAAAAAATAAATAAAATAAACGAAAGGAAATAATAACATGAATAACACTAAAAAACTAAATTGGAACGGATTAACAGAACAACAGCAAGAATTTACAGAACGAATTGTAAATCGTGAAGTTTTTACAATATGTAATGAATTAATTTTAGAGGCTGATGAATATGTCGAGTTTGACAACTTTTTAGACTTTGACACAGACAAATACAAAGAAGTATTTGTTTATTATATTGTGTCTGAATGGCTATATGAACATTTACAAAATATAGAGGCTTGCGTAACTCAATATAAAGGCTTGTATATATGGGGTAGATGTGATTTTGGTCAAGGTTTGGATATGAATCACGAATTAAAACAAATAGCTAAAAAAATAATAAAATAAAGGGGTTATAAATGATCACATTATTAACAATTCTAAATATAATAAGTATTAGTTACTTATTGCTAAATATAGAAAATAAGCCTCTAAAAATAGCTTTTAAAAAGCTTTTATTAATAGCTTGTAACATCATATTAATAATTATAATTAACATATAAGAAAGGTAAAAAATGAAAGTAAAAAAAATATATATAGATAATTTAAAAGGGTTAAAACAGGCTGAGAAATTGCAAAATTTAGGTTATATTCCGTTACATAACGGATTTTTTAACCCTTACTTAACTTTAATAAAAGGCACGGAAAAAGAAATAATAAATTATAAAAATAAATATTATAGATAAAAAGAAAGGCACAAAATGATTAATGAAAATATTTTGAATTGGTATAATACTTGTAATTTAAAATTTGAGGATAAAATTATAATATTACACCTACAATTAGAAAATAATAATAAAAATAGTAAAATTTATAAAGATACTAAAGAATTTTTAAAACTAATAGAAAGGTAAAAAATGAAAAAAGAAAAAATAAATGAATTAATTAATAAAGGTTATAAACCTTTAGTATATCTAAAAAGTAATAAAGATTATACTAAAATGATATTGAAAACTAGACTAGAAAAAGAAAATTCTGATATTATATATCCTGTTTATTATAATCATGTTAAAAAATTACTAAATGATAATCAACTAAAATTTATTGAATATTATAATATAGCTAAAAATTTAAGGTTCAATGAATTAGTAGAATTAAATATAAAAAGTAAAAATTTAACATTAAATAAGCATGAAATTTCAATTTTAACTATGCACAAGGCTATTAAAAAAATGCAATATTTAGAACAAAAATAATTATAACCAACATAAGAAAGGTAAAAAATGAATAAAAAACAAACATTAAAATATGTTATATCAACGGATAAATACAACCTATTACAAGATAATGAGAATATAATATTATACAGCCTTAAAAAGCTATATTATAAACTTGAATTATATTTTACCAATTATAAACAGAAAGGATCAAAATGAATATAATTAATAATAATAACTTATCATTTTACATTGATAACAATAAAAATAACACTACAAAATATATAATATATGATAAAAGTAAAAATTGTTATTATACTTGTAAAGTAGGTATTCAAAAAGGTAA
>TARA_R100000655_G_scaffold31221_1_pt1 | contig 25026 bp, 38 predicted proteins | sample TARA_R100000655 | Tara Oceans TARA_R100000655 (sample SAMEA2622497) | marine metagenome | biome: marine biome (ENVO:00000447); feature: deep chlorophyll maximum layer (ENVO:xxxxxxxx); material: "saline water (ENVO:00002010), including plankton (ENVO:xxxxxxxx)" | depth 90 m
ATATACAGATTTTTTTTTGGTATGATTCGGAGTACCCTCCCTATACCTGTTAATTATTATTTTTTTTTAACATACCTATCCCTCTTTATTTTTTTTATATTTTCTCCTGTTTACAGCCTTAGCTGTCTTAACTCTATGACATCTATCACATAGACTCTGTAAATTACTAGCACTCCATACACTACCTCCATCAGCTATCTCCTTTATATGATCTACTACTCTAGCTGCTGTACTTATATTATTTTTATTACATATAACACAGAGAGGATTTCTTTTTATAAACCAGCTCCTTAATTTTCTCCATCTATTGCTATTGTATATCTTACTATATTTAGGATCAGAATAAGACTTATCATGATCCTTTTTAATTTTTCTAATCCACTTATATTTTGTAGTAGTAGGTAAATAAGGCATAACTATTATAAACTATTTAAATTACTATTATACATCTCTACTACCATATACTCAAATAACTGTGCATTATTTACTTTAATATCCATCTTATTCAATTTATATTTTAATTCTTTAAACATTCTATATGTAGTATGCTTACAGCTAATATTTAACTTATGAGAATACTCTGTATCATATACATTATTACCAGCCATATCTAAAAAGTCATCTATACTTATCTCATCCATATTATATATATTAAACAGCAAAGGCCTATAAATCGGAGATCTATAAGCCTTTACATAAAACAGAAACAAATACAATACCTCATAAGAGATACTATACAAAGATACAAAATATAATCTATTTATCTAACTCCTTTAATAGATGTATAAAAAATTCTTTTATAACTTTTTTTTGTTCCTTATTAAATTTATCTAGGCCTGCTATCTCCTTATTTATTTTCTTATTATATACTACAGCTCTCTCTCCTATATAAGTAAAGTATTCTACAGCTGCATTCTCTATATTATTCTTTTTATTATCCATATATAATTTAGTCATTACCAGTTTATTTTATTTAAATCATCCTCCTCTATTTTATTTATTATATTCTTTAAATGTATAACATAACATCTCTTATTTTTTTCTTTACATCTCTCTACCTCCTCATGACATTCTCTGCATAAAGCTATAAGATTCTCAGGATAATCTCTATAATTTTCTGTACCTCTTATCTTATTACCCTTTGCTCCTCCCATAGCTCTAGGTATTATATGATGTATATCTACAGCCTCCTTTAATACAGCTGGTAATCCTAAGCTAAATGCAAAAGGCTGCTTACAGTTATATTTACATACCTCACATATAATAACATCTCCCACATCATATCCAAAATAATTGCAATATATTTTTTTATGATTAATCATTTTTTAATTTAGATATTACTATTATCTCCTTACCTTGTTTATAATTAGCTGGTATTATTACCTCTCCTCCCTCTCCTAAAGTTGTAAGATTTCTAGTCATCTGATTATAAGCTGCTTTATGTTTTTCTTTTAATTCTTTTAATTGTTTCTCTAGATCTGTAATATCTTTTATATGCTTAAAATCCCATCTACCTGCTGATGATCTTACACTAACAGAATATCCATCTATTTCAGTACCTCCTCTACCATATTTAGTAATCTCATCTAAAGCTATATCATCTATCATACACTTGTACTCCTTAGCTTTTTTCTCTATTTCTTTTAATACTATAACAGCCTTTAGAGGATCTATTTCTCCCTCTATTACTAAATTATATATATCTTTTATTGGTAACTTATCTAACTCCATTTTTATTTTCTTCTATTAAATCCTCTATTTTTAAAAGGTAATTATTTATTTTATTATCTAAATCTGATATAGTACTATGTTTTATATCTATTAAAATAGACTCTACATCTACAGCATATATATAAGTACTATTATCTAAATACTTATTTTTTAAATTTCTATTTCTAAAATTTTTTAAAAACTCCATAATTATTTTTTTACCCATGTAGGCTCTCCATTATATGAGTATTTTTGCTCATAACCTAAACTTATTAAATGATTTCTATACTCCTTTTGCTTTGTTTGATCCTGTCCTATTCTAGCTGCATAGGCCTTATCGTAATAATCAGGCATACCATTATTTTTTTTAGCAAAGGTACTCCTGCTCCATCTTGATAATCTTTTTTCTATACTAAATGTTTTCTCTAGCATATATCTCATTTTACCTGTTAAGCTTTTTTCTGTCCAGTAATCTATAAAATCCTTATGATGTTCTTTATTATCTAAACTATATACATATTCTTTAAAAGACTCCTCTGTAGATGGTAAAATATTCTTATTATTATTTTTATTATTATTATTATTCTTATTATTATTCTTATTATTACTACTATACTCTATATCTAGACTATCTATACTGTATATATACTTTATTAATTCTTTATTTTTTACCTCCTCTAATTCATTCTCTATACATTTTTTTACTGTAGGAGATGCTGAATAATTATATTTTAAAAAATTAACTATAGCTATCTCATTAGTCTTTTTACTAATTACTATTTTATTTAATCCTACAAATAGCTCTAATAATTTCTCTACAGTTTCCTTATTATAACCTGTATGATAAGTAATTTGTCTCATGCTGATCTCATAAATTCCAGCCTGTTTTACATTAGGATTAGTAAGTAAGTATAAATAAAAATATTTCTGCTCAGGAGTTAAATCCAGTATTAAAGGATCATTCCAAAATGTTGTATGTATCTGTCTATATTTAGCCATGTTTCTGTTTTTTTAGTTATTAAAAAGGTATTTTATTTTTTTCCTCCTCCTCTGCTTGATGATCCTCCTCCTCATATACTGACATATCAGGCATAGATACCTCATCCTCTAATATTACATTTTTTATATTTAATGTATTAAAAAATTTGTCTTTCCATTCGTTTGATTTAATATAAAAATCAATTTTCACAAATCTATCTTGTTTTATTTTATCCTTTAATAAATTTATTTTAGTTTCTCCAAAGATCTCAAACTGATGTTTATGGTTAAATCCTGTATCTGATTCCTCTATGGTAATAAACATTTTCTGAGCTGTTTCTCCATCTTTTAGATTAATTGTTTCAGTTCTAAAATTTATAATTCTACCTCTTATTTTATACATAACTTTTTTTATTTAATTTAATTTTTAATATATCTATTTCATGCTCTAATCTACAATTATCATTAAGTATCTGCTCATATTTAATCTCATTATCATAATCATATTTAGTCTTTACTATACTATATGCTAAATCTAGCTCTGAATTACTCCAATTTTCAAACTGAGTAAAAGTATTCTGATAGGCCTTAGTATAATGATTAATTATTTCATACTCTGACTTATGATGATTAATAAGATCCTCTATGTATTTTACAGGCTTATTAAAATAATCTGATATTTGATAAATATTAAAATTTAATTCCAGTAATAATATATTATATACTATTGATCTACAGTCTTTAATCCTATTATTACTAAAAACATTGTAAAAATCAGCAAATTTTACCTTATTATAATAACAGCATATCCTTACTAATCTATTTACTGATTGCATGATCTATAATATTATCATCAGCTATATAATCATCTCCATAAATTAACATTTTATACTCCTCAGATCTATACTCAAAATAATCTATTACATCAAAATCATTATCCTTATCTAACATTAATAAAATATCTAATAGATCATCTTTATTACATCTTACTAAAATATCAGATGTATTATTACATAATATTATATAATAAGCCATCATTTTTTAAAATCCTCAGACTCATCCTCTGAATAAAATCCTATTAGATTAGCTAATTTGAGGATTACTCTAGCTGCTGCTCTTTTTTCGCAGATTGCTATAGGATAATTACTTTTATTATTTTCGGGAGATACCTCTCCAAAAGATTGAGCCATTACTTTAGGTACTAACTGTCCATTTTTATCAGGATGATCAGTCATTATAACTCCATGAGCTAACATAATACAGCTTTTTTGATCCTCTGATATTTTCTCTATTTTAAAATTTAACTGTATTTTTTCTTTATTCTGTATCCTCTCAATACCTGATCTAGTAATAATAGGTTTTTCTTTTGATCCAAATTTTAATATAAAAATATCATCTTGCTCTAAATCATATTTTTTATATATATCTTTTAATTTATCTCTATTCATAATATTTACTTAATTTATTTACTTTTGATAATAATTTTAATTTTACTAAATCTAAAGCTACTCTATCAGTAGGATCTAGTTTCTCATTATGTAATACAGATAATAATAATCTGTAATCCCTTGTATCTAATTGCTCCATGTTTTATAATTTTTTATAATCTTCTATTTCTTTTTTTAATTCTGTTTTTTTCTTTTTACTTATATACTCATTAGCTATTATATATTTTCTATCTAAACTAAAATTATTTAAATCTATATTAGGTAATACTTTATTATACTCTGATTTTACTTTATTAACTAATCCAGTATCATCTAATTTTTCTATATCATTTTTAGATATTCCTAATTTTTTTAATATAGCTTTTTTCTCATCTTTATCCATAGTATCAAACTGAATCTCTATAGTTTTAATTACATCTGCTATATCTTTTTGAGTTAATTTAAGCTCTTTTTTTCTTTTAGTCATCTAATCTACTTTTTATAATTTTTTCTAATTTTCTCCAGTCATTTTTATAATGATAAAATAATACATCATAACAAAAAATCGTAGAATATAAATAACATACATTCCTATTAAAGTATTTTTTAATCTCCTCCATCCCTTTTTTTCTGTAAACATCTATAATTTTTTTATCTGTTATCTCTTTAGTAGCATATTTTTTTTTATGCTCTAATAATATTCTGATAGCTTTGTCTCTCTGAATATCCTCCTCTAATGTAATATTATTAGTTTCTAATAAGTAGTATAGGCTGTCCATAAATTCATATATGTTTATCACATAACAAAGATATGTAGATTAACCTATACTACTTACCCCCAAAATATAAACTAAATATTAAATATTAATGTAATTAAAAATCTACCTATAAAATAAATGAATCCTAATTTTATTAATATCATAGCTAATTTTTCCATATTGTATTTTTTTTTGTTTGTACAAATTAACTTATAAACTACTTAAAAAGAAAATTTTAATAATGATTGTTATTAACAATGGGATGTTGATTTCTTACAATAACTGATTTTAGATCCTAGATCCATAGGTATAAAAAATCCTACCTTACCATCTATTACTATTCCACAGCCTAGAGTAGGCTTTTTACTAAAGTTTTTCCCATATTCCATAGCATAGCTATCTACATCTATTAAACAGCCTACATTAAGGCCAAAAGTAATATCTCTATAAGATGCTCTATAGCTTACTCCTCCAGCACTATGAGTATGTCCTGATACTACAGACTGTCTATAATCTGTCATTAAAGATACACTTGCATTAACTCCACTTTTACCAGTACCATGAATATATAAAACATCATCTATAGTTATATGGTTATGAGCTTTCCATCCTTTAGGGAAGTTCCATATCTCCTCAAAAGATTTTAAAAATTTATTAGGGATATTATGAGTAGTAGCTCTCCTAGATATTAATAAATCATGATTCCCCAATGTAAGATCTAAAGTATTAAAAGTCTTTTTTAATTTATCTATATCCTTTTGAGCTAATTCTGACTCTTTAGATGGAGAATCTGCTGTATTACTAGACTCATGATAGCTCCAGCTATGTCCATCTACTAAATCTCCTATATGTACTACTCTATTAACTTGAAATTTATTAAAAGTTTCATATAAAAAATTTAAATGATCTTTATGAGCAAAAGGATAATGAGTATCTGATATAATTCCTACTACATTAGATCTCTTATGATAGTTGATAAAATCATATACATATTTATTTAATCTAGGCCTATAGCTCATTTGTCTTTTTTAGATGATCCCCCAAAAAAGAAATCAATAATAGTATTAACCTTAGCACTCATAGCTCCAAATAAAGTACTAATAAAACTGATCTCAAACTCTCCTAAATTTATATCTCCAATTACAAAGTATCTAGCTAATAAAAAACTTAATATAAAATAAGCTACAGTAAATATAGTAGCTAGTATCTTCTGTATATTACTATCATTTTGATACATTATCCTGGCTGACTTTCTATCCTCTACCTCCAGCTGATACATAGTCTGCTCATGATTTTTAAGTAAAGACTTTAGCTCATGCTTAGCCTTTAATCTCTCCTCATCAGTAGTTATAACCTCATCTAGTATTTTACTAGAATCAGATACTAAATTTTTAATAATACTTTTTATCATAATCCTTTATAGTTAATTACATTTTGATATATAGTTTTATTATCCTCATTTTTATAAGCCTCTAGTAATTGATTTCTATTATTACCTTTATTATAACTTATATGAATCCAGCTATAATTAAACTCATTAATCATCTGATCAAACTCTAAACCCATCTCTAATACAGTATCAAATAATATTTTATTATTCATTTTACCATTATTATCTATAAATTTTAGATCAGCAGCCTGTCCTTTACAATGCTGAGAAGTAGGTATATATTTACCATCTATTATTTTATAAGCTCCTCCTATTGCTTTATTAAGCTCATAGCTCCTCCATCCTGAATTTATTTTAATAGGCCTAGCTAGCTTATCTCTTAAAGGCTGTAATAAATCTCTACATAATAAACTCATATTATCTATATGCTCATTAGGAGGATCTAATTTTAATCCTAATCTTATAGAAACATTACTATTAAGAAATTCAGAAATATTAAATGATCTAGATAATCTCATAATTAATTAAATTTATTTAATAATAATACATCTACATCCTTTTGGAGATCTTTATAATTAATATCAAAATCTAACATAATAGTACTTTTATATCTTTTTATCTCCTCTCCATTATTATATACTATTATAGTAGGCTGTTTTATATTATATTTATCCATATACTCTGCATTATCACATAATATAATAGTATAATATTTACAGTTTTTTAATTTATCTAAATTCTTAATAAAATTATCTTGATTCCATGATGTATTAAATTCTACTATAGCAATCTCATCTTTAATAAAATTCTGAGCTGGAGATAATGTAGCAAATAAAAACACTAAAAGCATTAATAAAATATATATATAATTACTTATATCTCTTTTATTTATTGATCTCATATAATCTATTTTCTATAACTATTAATTTATCTTTAAGCTCCTGTATTCCTTGAGCATTATTTTCTGTAATAATTAAAGTATTTTTTATAGTTTCTCTAATTAATAAATCTTTTATCTCCCATTCAGAAGCTGTAATAGTAGGAGGAGGAGACTCCATAGCTACTTTAATATCAGCTTGTAATTTAGCATACATCATAACCATAGATACAGTAAATCCTATAATCATTATAAGAGTCTTAATATCTAATGTAAGTAAACTACTCTCTCCTATTTGAAATGCATTATCTTTTTTCATTTTAGTAATATATTTAAGCCTAATTTTATATTATAATTTTTTCTATCTAAATAACTTAAATAGATCCCCTCTAAATGAAATGATAATATTTTAGTTATTTTTTTTTGTATTAAAGCTCCTATTTCATAATCTACAGCTCCTGAATATCCATAATTAGTATAAGCATAATTATAAGGTAATATATTACTCCAAATAAGAGTATGATAATTATCTTTATGAGTATAATAAGATATACCTAATACAGATGATATAGTAATCTGATTCCCCAGCTTATTAATTTCTGTACTATTATATCTATTTACTATATCTGAATAATGATACTCCATAAATTCTGAGTTACTATTAGCTATAGTATCTCCTGATGGATTAATCCAGTAATAATAACTATTTTCAAATCTATCTACTAATCCATTATTATTTACATCATCCCAGTTATAATGATAACTATATCCTAAACTATTAGCTACATCTATATAATCCCCCCCACTAAAAACACTAAAAGGATTAACTCCATAAGCTGGATGTACTCTGATAATTGCTCCAGCTGATAACTGTAGCTTTTTAATATCCTTTTTTAATCTTAGATCTATTTCTCTATATTTTAGATCTATTCCCTCTAGGTTAGTACTTTGTAATTTTATTATATAATTTTTGCTTAAATATCTTATAAAATAATCTTGATTAATATAATTAATACCTCTATCTCTTACATTTTCATAAGAAATTAAATACTCTAATCCAGTTAGTAAAGCTGATCTAAATTTACCATAATCTGTCTCAGTACCATCCTTATAAGATTTTTTATCCTCCATAGATAGTCTAGCTAATCTCCTTACTCCAAAAGCATATCTATAATTATATTTATTATCTTTTGTAGTTTCTGTTAATATTCCATCCTGGATAGTATAAGTATTAGCCTCATCTAATACCTGATTAATTCCTACTGAGCCATAAAAAGTAGAGTATTTAAATACTCCCAGCTGAGCCTGAGCTGAAATAGATATAAATAATAATATATATATATATTTTATCATATTACTATAGTTTTATAATATAATATTACTTTAATATAACTACTAGCAGATGTAAAATTTGTACTTGTATATAATTTTAAAGCTAATCCTGAGCCTGTTGATCTTAATGCTTTATAAGGGATCATCTGATAATCTGTACCAGCTCCTGCTGAATAAATACCAGGAGATAACTGTACTAACATAGAATCTCTACTCCTATAAAAAGCCTCATCTAAGCTACTCCAGTACTGTCCTATACTTGTTAAGCTTGCATTATGTCCTATATATAAATCAGCTCTAGTCATCTCATCTGCTCCATGATTATATATAATAGTAGCACTTAATGGTATATGTAGCTTACCAGTTTCAGCAGCTAATAAAGTATAAGGAGATGAGCTTAGGCTCTTATACTCTGTATTAGTTAATGTATATTCTTTTAACTCAGGTACATTAGATAATCTTTGAGTTTGTACTTTATAATCAGGTACTATAAAACTACCTGAATTAAATATATCAGCTATAGTAAAAGTATTACTTACCATTCTTATAGATGTAGCATTATCAGCTAAATCTAAATCAGATCTAAGCCTAATACTCTGATAAGTTTTATTATTATAAATATAAAAATAATCTCCTTTTCTTAATAAATTCTCTCCTAGATGTCCAGTAGGATTAGCTATATCTATACTAACAGCAGCTCCTGGTATAATTTTTTTTGCTATCCTGCATATAGAGTTATCTAAAAGCCATAAATAAAAAGGATTATTTAAGCCTGGAGTTCTATTATTATCAGTAGCAAAATGAGTAGAAGTCTCTCCCTCTCCTGTAGGTAACTGTTTTCTATGAGGCTCATAAAATTTATTATTTTTTTGAGTAGTAGTATTAACTTTCTCAATAAAATTTCTTAATCTAGGAGATATTAAATTATTAGATGGCCTTTTATTGACCAGCTTATGCATATCTATATTTTTTCCGTATCTTTTAGCCATTACTTGAATAACTTTTATCTACTAATCCTGATCTACTAAATGTAACACAGTCCTCTAAATCTAAAGTAATCTCTCCAGTACCTGCTACAAAAGTAAATCCATTGACTAAATATGCTATATTAACACCTAATTGATTTTCTCCCCATTTTGTATTAGAGGCCCAGTAATATAAACCTGAGGCTAATTTTTGCTCTAGTTCTTTTGTATTTGTTCTATCTTGAAATGTTAATTGTAATCCTCTTTTAGGCATATAATAATGAGCTAAAGCATTTTTTACTCTCTGCTCATGTAATCTACTACCTGCTACAGTAGCTCCTACCTCCCAAAAAGCTCTCCAGTTTTGAGTATCAGATCCAGTTTCAGGAGAATTAGTACTATTAGCCTCTGTACATATTTTAAACTCTCCTGGATATTGACCTCCAAAACCTGCATCTCCAGTATCTTCTGTCCATGCATAAGGATCTGCTGGAGGAGTATCTCCTATTATTATCTCAGGCTCTTGCACATATTGCTCTGATGGAGTTCCATTAGTATTTTCATAACAGGCTACAGTATAATCAAAACTATCTACTCCTGCATTAATTCCTGTAATATTTATTCTTAAATCTGATAAATAATAATCCCATTGTAAACCTCTAGCTTCACATCCAAAGCCTCCACTAGTAGCTCCTCCAGTATCTAAACTAGAATAATCCCAAGACTTACAAGCTGCTACTTGTTGTACCCCTCCTGGAGTAGTAGCATCATCACATCTTATAAGAGCATATAAAATTATCCTCCTTATATAATTAGCTCCAGCACTACCTCCCCCTGCTGGTGTTCCTGCTGGTATTCTAGGAGACAATACTACAAAAGTATCACTATGTACCCAATCCTCACACTCCATATCCCATACATCTCCATCCCATGTAGAGGAGCTTGTTGATCCGTTTCTTATTTCAACATTAGATTGATGATATATAGGAGCAAAAAAAGCATGATTTTTTTCAGTATATACTGACTGATCGCCTGGATCTTCTCCTGATGTCCTCCACCAATAATACTCTGAATATCCTATATCTGTTCCCCATTGTTGTATTCCATCTACTATATAAGTAGTAGTATTATAATAATCAGGCCAAAATCTAGTACCATCAAAAGAATTATCAAAACCATATAAATTTTTAGGATATTGATAATCCTCATCAGCTCCCATCACCTCATTATAATCAGGATAATCTCCAGTTTGTCTATATCCCCAGTTAGTACTACCTGCTAAAGTTCCAAATCTCCTATCTCCCAGCCAAAAGGCATCCCTCCTATATGTAGCTCCATCTCCTCCAGGTATAGTTTCTGATCCTGCTGGATCTGCTATTAATGTCTCTACTTTTAATGCTAATCTAGGCATGACTACAGCTGTATCGTAAATACCATACCATCCATTACCTAAACTAGTACCTCCATAATACTCAAAATACTCTCCAGCTGAATCATAACCTACTATACCTGATGATGCTACAAAACTATGATTTTTAGGATATACTGTACAATTCCCAGTTATTGCTATTCTACAGCCTGATGATAACTGATTATCAGATCCTACCCATCCATATATAGACTGATTAGTAATATTAGTAAGAGGATAATTAATAGTATTAGTATTATCTGTAGAAAATGAATGATAACCAGAGCTTGTATTATTATTAATATTACCTCCTGTACCAGTTCCATAATTCCAGTTACTCATAAATACAGCTGGCCCTAGTCCTAATCCTAAAAAATTGCTATGATCGTATATAGACTTATAAGACAATAAAGGAGGAGTAAATACTACTTTAGCTCCAGCTAATACCTCCTCAGGATTATAAACAGTATGCATAATATCCTCATAAGCTAAAGCTACATCAGTACTAAGATCCTTACCATGTAAAAAAAATTTATGTCCGAAAAGTTTTCTATCAGTATTATTACTTGATTCATGATAAGCTAAAGGAGACTGTAAGAGCCATGTACAATTACCATTATAAAAACTCCCTCCACTTGAGGAGGAGTCATCTCTTATAGGAGTCATCATTAATCTTAGCTGAAATGCTGATATTATATTTTCTATAATTTTATAATAACTCCAGTACTGACCATCAGTACCTTTAAATGCTATACTATTTATCTTAGTTAATGCTAAAGGATCATGATCTAGATCATCTCTCCATGTTGAGCTTGATATATTCCCCATAGCTTTATTATAATAAAAAGCCTCATGAGTTAAAAAGTTTTCAGTTTCTGCATTATCTTCTGTCCAAAATCCAAAATCATTAAAAGATGTAGTTATTTCGTTTAAACCAGCTTTTATATAATATAAACATGATCTATTTCCCTGCTGAGAAGTCCTAAAAGTTTTATATTTTAATTGAGATAATCCATCTACAGCTCTAATCCTAATTTTATTATGAGGAGATCTATCCTCTAGCTCTGATAAATCTCCTAATATTACTCCTATCCAGTATCTCCTATAACCAATACCTGATTGATACCTTTGTATCTCTAAAGCTAGCTCATCCTCATTACTACCTGCTACAGATAAAATATCATCTATTATCTCCTCCTGATCTGTATCTCCATCCTCTATAAAAAAAGTAAATTCGCATGATGTAGTTTTAATAGGAGCTAACATAGTATCATCTCCTCCATCCATAGTAAGTACAAACCCATCTGATCCTAGATTAAAGTTTGTAGTACTACCTGATCCAGTTTTTTTATGTATTCTAACTTTAAATCTAGAATCAGGAGTAGCTGGATTCAAGCTATAAAATTCAGATTCATATTTTACATAAGCCATCTAGCAGCAGTTTTTATGTTTTTTCCCTTTTTTATTATAATTAGGTATAAAAACATCTATAATCTTATCTATCCATGCAAATACCTTATTATCATTAGTAGTAGGAGTTAAATTTACTACTACTTTTATTAAAGCCATAACAGCTATTAATAACTCTAAAAAATTTGATTGTATAAAATCTATCATAATATATAATTTAATTTAAAAATCTGTTACTGAGCCTGATACTCTATCCTGGCTCATACTACTCCTCTGATTACTTAATAAAATATCTGATCCTGATATACTACCATGCAGCCTACCAGTACCAGTATTCCCTATCATGTTTCTAAGTTTGTCTAATGGTATTATTACCTCAGGATTAGATATATTAGTACCTGCTCCCTCTCCTACCATAGCTAATGTAGGCCCTACTACCATTCCCCCCTCTGCAAATCCAAAAATTTTACCTATACCTTTACCTATACCTTTAAGTAAGCCTCCTGCTCCTGATAATAATCCTCCTCCTGGATTAATAATAGCCATTAAACCTTTCATTACTGTCATCTTTACTATTAATCTAATTACCTCCTGTATCATAGCATTAATAAAACCTTTAAAAGCATCTTTTAAACTACCTCCCTCTACTATTGTAGTAGCTACCATATCAGCAAATCCCTCTCCAAAATCTGACATAAAATTACTAGCCTGCTCCTCCATCTGTGTAATAGTTTCACTCCATCCATCAGAAATACTGTCTAAATGCTCCTGAAATTTCTCTCCAAAAGATGAGCCTCCTCCTGAGTTATCTCCCCCTGAGTCTCCTCCTGATCCTCCTCCTGAGTCTGCATTATAAGTAGGAGTATCTCCTGGATTAAAAGATAAATCTCCTCCTCCTCCTCCATCTAATAAGCCATCAAATACTCCCTCAACAGCTCCAGCCATATCTCCTGCTATTTTCTTTACTCCATTAACTAGCTCCTTACCTTTATTTTCTAAATCCTCAGCTGTAATAAACTCAATAGGCTCTTTACTATCTATATTGCTTTTAGCCTTATCATAATTTTCTACTATTTTATCAGCAAATCCTAATACATTCCCCTCTATATCAGATACCATATCATTAAAAGCATCTTTTACAGATTTTCTAGGATCTAAAGCAGCTACTATTACATTACCTAATCCTTTAAATAATGATACTATATTTTTTATACCTAGCTTAAAAAATTCCCATACAGCCTGAAATGCAAATCCTATAAACTCTATAGCTACCTTTACAGCTTGAGATTCATTATATAAATCTATTACATAATTAATAACTCCTACTATTTTCTCCTTTACTATCTCCCAATGTTTAACTATAAAACCTATAGCTACTACTATACCAGCTATTACAGTACCTATTCCACTTATTAAAAACATAGACTTTCCAAAAGCTATAGCTGCTACTCTAGCTACTCTAATAGCTTTAATCATCATAGAAAAACCAGCAACAAATTTAGAGATAATCATTAAAGTAGGCCCTAAAGCTACTAAAGCCATTCCTAGCTTTACTATTTTATCTCTACTCTCTTGACTTAAAGAGCTAAATTTATTAGCCATATTACTAAAAGTCTCTGCTATTTTTGTAGCTATAGGCATTAAAGTAGTACCTAGTTCTATACCTGCTGCTGTTAAATCACTTAGAGCCTGTTTAAATTTAAAAGCTGATTCATCAGAAACAGTATCAAAACCCTGAGCTATATTACCCTGGCTTTTATACATACCATCTAATACCTCTGTATAAGTCTCTCCCTGTAATCCAGCAGTAGCAAAAGCTGCCTGAACAGCCTTAGCTGAGCCAAAAACTTTAATAAGCTCCTGATCATTACCTTCTAAAGCTGTAAAAATTTGCTTTAGAGTACCCATAAAATCAGACTTTAAGCCTTTGCTCAAATTTTCATAACTCCCAAAAACTTTATTAAGTATTTTAGATTGCTGTTCAGCTGGAGCATTAAGTGAAAGCATTAATCTATTTACTGCTGTTAAGCTACCAGCGGCATCTCCTGAGAGCTTACTCATAGTAGCAACAGAAGCTCCTAGCTGTTCAAAAGAAATACCAAAAGCAGCTGCCGTAGGTATTACTGAGCCTAGCTTATCCATAAACTGACCAGCCTCAAATTTACCTTGCTTTAAAGTTTCGTGTAATAAATCTCCAGCCTTAGTAGCAGTCATACCACTATCAGCATAACCAGTCATTATAGAAGTAAGAGCATTAGATATAGAAGTCATATCTCCCATACCTATAGCGGCGGCCTTAGCAGAAACCTCTAAAGCCTCTAATCCCTCAGCTCCTTTAAATCCAGCTGATTGTATAAAAAATAAACCCTCTGCTAATTCTTTTGGAGCTGTAGCTGTTTCTCCTGCTAAGTCTAATACAGAATCTCTTAGCTGAGCTACCTCCTCAGCTGATGTACCTACTAAGGTATTAATCTTAGTCATTGAAGCATCAAACTCTGAGGCTGTTTTAACAGCAGCAGCTCCTATACCTAATAAAGGCATAGATACTCCAGTAGTTAATGATGATCCTATAGAGCCTAATTGCTTACTAAATCTATTTAATTTGCCCTCTACTCTTTTGATTCCTGATGTAAAGGCCTTAGAATTAAGTTTTAAAAATACAGATAGAGTCTTATTTGTACCCATTATTAATTATTTTTTATTTTTTTTATTAGCTTTATTTATTAGGTACATAGCTTTACTCCTTTCTAATTCTGCATTTTTTATTTTAGATTTTTTTTCCCAGTCAAAACTTATTAAATCAGTTTGCTTTATTTGCTGGCTAGCTTTCCTGTCCTTATTAATAAGAGCTGTAGTTTGAAATCTAACTCTCTCCCATTCAAATCTTTGCAGCATATCCTCATAGTTTTTCCTATGTTCTAATTTTAGCTGTAACTGTCTAGGAGTAAAATCCCAAAACTCCTCTAAACTCATATCTAAAAAGCCTAAAGCTAATCCCATCAAATCCTCAAAATCAGGATGATCTATTTCTTTTTTGCTTTCTTTTTTTTTTCTTCTCCTGGAGTCAATTTAGCTAGAGACTCTGTAAAAATCTCCATAGCATCATTAAATATATCCATCCCCTCCTCATCTATCCAGTCTGCTACATCATTACATGAATAATTAAAGTCCTTTTTTTGTCTCCTAGAGCCATGCTTTAATCCACAATATATAAGCTGGATAGCAGAGGTAAGAGATAAATTATCTCCTACCTTACTTAACTCCTGTAAACTTATACCTGATAGATCACACCACTCCCCTAGAGCTGCAAATCCATAATGGATAGGCCTCATCTGACCTCCTATTGCTATAGTTTTAATATTAAGCATAATTATAATTTTCTTTAAATATATAAAGAAAAATTATAAATACTATCCTACCTATACATCAGAATCTATTAGAGATCCAGTACCCTGAATACTAACAGAGTAAGTACTCCATTCCCCTATAGCTCCATTAAGAGATATAGATGTAATATATCCATCTCCTGTATATTTAGTAGCTCCAGCCTGTCCTGTAGTAGTACTAAATTGTACATTAATCTTAGTACCAGCCTCTAAAGATGGATACCATCCAGTAGCTGAGCCTCCTCCTGATCCATCTCCATCTCTAATAGGTATATCAGTAGATGTAGTATCTCCATCTGTAAAATAAGCCTCACAGTCTATGCTCCAGCTCCTAGCTCCATTCATAAATTCTTTATTACCATTAGAGCCTTTATTAGAGATGTCTATAGTTTCCTGATTAATATTTAAAGTACAAGCAGTAGAGCCTCCTATTGCAGTAAAAGAAGTACCTCCAGTAAGATCTACTCCTAAAATTAAATTACTCCCTGAAATTGTTTTAACAGCCATTTTTTATTATTTTATTTATTTATTATTAGTCAGTTAATTCCCCTGATCCTTGAATACTTATAGAATAAGTACCAGCATCCTCAGTACCTCCTGTTATACTCATTGAAGAAATAAATCCTGATCCTGAATATTCTTTTGTACCACAATCAAAAGTAAAATCTACTTTAGTAGGATACTGTATTACTCCATTTTGTGAAGCTGTACTATTACCATACATCCTCTGAAATAAAGTGTTTGCATTAACAGTCTCAGTTTCATTATAAAATACCTCAGCATCTATAGTATAAGAAGTAGCTAAGCCTATATACTCTCTCCTGTCTCCAGAGCTTTTATCAGTAACCTCATTAACATCTGTAGTTATATTTAAGGTACATGATGTAGCAGCTCCTATAATATTTTCTCCAGTATAACTAGCTGTATCATCTACTTTAAGTACCATATTAGTACCATTAATTATCGCCATGATTATCTATTTTTAAATTAATATCTTTATTTTTTGAGTCCTTTTTTTCTGTTTTGTCTTTTGCTTTTTTCTCTGTTTTGTCTTTTGCTTTTTTCTCTGTTTTATCTTTTATTAAATTATGCTCATCCTCTATTAATCCTGCATTATATAGACTAATATAAGAATCCCTATCCATAGGATTCATATATTTTCCCATTTTACCATACTCACTATTTTTTATTAATTTAACTTTATACATAACTTTATTTTAATGATTCATATTTTCTATATATATAATCTTTTATATTTTTATATAATATATCTGTAGGCTGAAAAGGAGGATCATCTACATTAGATCCTCTCTTAATTTTTTCAGGAGGAGTAAATAATAACATCTCATACATCCTAAATCCTGCTGATGTTTGATCTACACTCCCTATCCTAGTATAATACTCATTATTAGGAGCTGCATCAGTTTCTACACTCAAATCTCCTAATATTTTATTATTATAACTAATCTGTCCTGTAGTTAGTCTAGGATTATAGTTAGAATTAAAATACTCAAACCATCCCTTATAACTCCTACTACCTCCAGTATAAGCCTTACTACCCCCCAAAGATAAGCATAAAAAATGATAATCTCCTCCCCAGTAGTTAGTAGAATCAGTACCTCCATCTACTATAGTAAACTCAGCTGGAGATCCACTAAAAGAGAGACCATGATACCTACACTTAATTTTTATCCCATCAGTTAATTTACTATGAGATACTAAAAATGGAGTAGGCTGAGATTCAGAATTACTACCCATTAGATAATTTTCACTCCATGAATTAACAGGCTTATAAACCATAACAATCATAAAACCATAAGGAGTAAATAATTGATTAGGATAATTATTAATCTGAGATTGACTGACTATCCCTAAATTACTATTATTCTGAAAAAATAAATATGGCTTACAATTATCAGCTACTCCATCATAATATACAGGCATATTACTAGCATGATCTGTCTCAAGATATTCTTTTAATATTTCGTTAGTAGATCCTGTATTAAAAGTATTAATTTTTTGATAATCTGTTTTTCCCAGCTTATTAAAAGTATAAAATACATCCCCTCCATTAATAACCTTACCAGCATAATCAGGTATATTATTTGTATAATCTTTTTTTCTCATTAATCCTACCTGAGTAAAATCATAACATAATGCTAAAGGATTAGATACTGTCCTATCCTGCTCAAACCATACTCCAGCCTTATCATATCCATATTTTATAATATCATCATAATAATATACATCATACTCTATCCTCCTAGTAAATAATTTAATTTTATCAAAATACTCATCCTCCTCCTCCTGGTAAAAAATATGCTGTATATCTACATTAGATACTAAATTATGATAATTACCATTTTCTCTATATCCTGGTACTCCAGCTAATCCAGCTGAGGATCTATCTACATAATGATCTAATACATCTCTTAACTGACTACTTACAGTATTTATGTCTATATATTTATGAGATACTACCTGCATAGTTAGTCTTACATAATTCATATTAGGTAATGTATCTTTTGATAATATAGGATCTGTAAAAGTATGATATACTATTTGAGGATATGTAGAAAATGGATAACCTCCTGATCCTGTTACTGTATATGAATCCTGTATAAAATACAAAGGATATACTCCTCCATTTTTTATAGTTAAATGAGCTGGTAAATTCTCTGTTAAAATTTTATATATAGCTTTCCCTATCATTTTAGTAAGTTGTTCTTTCCCATAAATTATGTTTTTCTATTATTTGCTTTTTTACCTGTAAATATTTAGTACTCCCAAAAGTTAAAAACTCAGGGAATAGAACAAAATCATATATGTTTATATTACCATTCATATCAAAAGTACCTGATCCATTAGTATCAAAACTACCAATATCACTATGTATAGATTCAAAAGTAAAAAAATAATCCTCAAATCCATCTGATGAAGCTGAGCAAACATCTAACCAGTCTGTATAATTATTTCTATCTCCAGCTCCTCCACTTGATAAAATCCATTCATACTGTCCAGATAAATCTGTCTTACTTTCTGATCTTTTAAAATTAACAGAAAAATAAAATGGATTTTCCATAGATAAATCTAAATTTAATCCAAATGCTGGCCATTTTACTAAACCTCCAAAAAAACCAAATCCTCTGTGAGTAATACCTCCTCCATTCTCCTCTAAAGCCATACCTCCTGAGTTAAATTTTACCATACCTCCTGCTGCTGGATCTCCTATTACCTCAGTAAAAAAATATATACCTCCTGTATCATTAGTACTATTACTATCTTTAAATAATACTGATGAGGATGTAGAGGTACTATCTGATCCAGGTAATTCTACTACACAAAAAAAAGTAACCTCTGAGTATTTTCTTTTAACATTATTATTATTTTTTAATAAATATTTATTTAATCCACATTCTAAATAGTTATTACTATTATATTGAGGAGGATTTTCTATACTTTTTTTAATAGTAGGCCTATATGTATTACTGGTAAAAGATGGATCATAAAAATAATTATAATAACCTCCTATACCAGCTCCTATATCATCTATAGTATCAGGATTAATAGTCTCATTTTTAAATTTTAGAGTATTAGTAGTATATAAATAATTTACTCCCTGATTGAGAGCTATAGGTTGAGTATATAATGGATCATCTGTACTATTAATATTAGTAGCCATTAAATTCAAATCAGTAAATTTTAATAATATATCAGCTCCCCATATTGATAAATCATCTATGTATATTAATTCAAATGTTAAAGAATTTTTATATATTTTTAATTTATCATCAAAAGTATCTATTCCACTTTTAAAATTTAAAGCCTGAATCTGTAAGCCTCCCATATATTGTATATCTCCTGTAGATGGTGGATTATAAAATCCATAATTATATGGTACTAAGGGATTAGGAGTACCAAATCCTATACCAGTAGAATCAGAGCTATTATAAGAGTTTTTATATCTATGTAATTGATTAATAACTAATGTAGATAGCTGTATTAATTCAGCATAACTCTTAGATAATACCATTAAATCAAATATTATAACATTATTAGGAGATCGTACTCCTTTTACCTTATCAGGATCTGTACTATCAATACTGTATATAATAGCTGGATATAGAGTAGCCTGAGGCTTATATTCAGGATATACTCTTGTATTTACAAAAGAATATATCTCCTCTGATGGATTATCTATTATAGAATCTGATCCCTCAGCAGCATATCTACCTAGTAATAATAATTTTAAAAGTCTCCCTATCATTTTATGATCTCCAAAATGTACTAATTAATTTATTAACTCCATCTATTATTAATTTAGCTGTTAATTCTTTTGTACTCTCCCATGCATCAGCTAAAAAAGGAGTAGCTTTCTCAGTCATCCCTCCATCTCTAGTCTTATGCATATAAGATGGGAAGGCTACATACCATCCCTTAATTTTATCTTTTTTTCTATATCTAGCTCCTACTCTAACTCCTGTTTTAGTTCGCCATCTACCTATAGATTTTTTAAGATTTTTAGTTTCTCCTACAGGAGCTAAAGCCTTTGCTACAGCTGTCATGGGCTTAGCAGCATTAAATACTATTTTATTTATCTCTGAATTAGCTTTTTTTTGAGAAAATTTATCTTTTATACGATCTAATCCTTTTATTAAATCTTTAAAATCTCTTTTATCTATTTCTATTGATGTCCAGTCTTGTTTACCTATCATAATATTTACTCTACAAATTCAGGATAATCATTATCTGTAAAAGTACATCTTAAAAGAATACCTCTCCCTCTACCTTGAGGCTCTACAGAAACAATATTCCAAAATTTATTATCATGCTTAATACATATTTTCTCAGCTGTAGATAGAGTAGTACTACTTATATAAAATATACTATCATCTCTGACTAAAAAAGCTACTTTATACTCTGCTCTTAATGTATCATCCTCTATTTTTTCATTACCTTTAATACCTGTAGTAAGTAATTTGGCCCATACATCTTTACTAAAAGACTTAGAATATACTACCTCTCCATAATCATTCTGAGATCTATTATTTAAATATACTTTTATTAAAGTATCTAACTCTCCAGCTTTTAAGATTTCACTTTTAGCCATTTTAGTAAGTTTTAAATCTATATGGATCTAATAAATACTCTGAGGCCTTAGGTAATCTACTTACTGTATCCTCTCTTTTTTCATACATAAAGCCAATTATAAGCTGAATAGCAGACTTAATAGCATCAGGTACATCATCAGCAGAAGTACCATATCCAGCCTTAAATTTAATCTCTACAGCATCAGCTCTATCATCTAAAGTAGGTAAGCTAATACCATCCATTATTTCTATAAATCCCTTTTGATTAATAAAATTATGTACAGAATAATCTGTAGCTGCTGTCATTGTTTGCTGAGTACCAGTATTATCATAATACTTAACATGAGTAATACTAGCTAAAGGAGCATAAGGTAATACTATCTGATTAAGTCCATCCTTACCTACATAACCTCCATTAGTTATATATACTCCATTATTTAAAGCCTGCTGATAGCTATTAGATACATATATATCAGTCCAAGTCTCCATATATAAAGTATATTCAGTCTCTAAAAATCTACTATTAGTATAATTCTGAGCTACATCTATAGCTGCTCCTATTAAACTGGTAATCAATGTATCCTCTGATGTATTAGTAACTCTTAAAAAAGTTTTTACATCAGCTAAGGATAATAGATCAGTAGCTGTAGGAGATGTATTTAAATTTAATTTTATCATATTAAATCTATATAAACAAAAAAAGGAGGAGGTACTCCCTCCTCCCTTTTAAAAAAAATTAATAACTAAATATACTAATCTAGTAAAGAAGTATATTTTACAAAACTAGCTCCTGAAGCTACTTTCCAATCATAATGCTGGTTTACTACTAATCTTACAGAGTTATTAGTTGCAGCTGAATATGGATCTACTAATATTGCAGTAGGCCCAAAAGTAGCAAAATAAACTCTAGAGAAATCTCCAAACATTCCATCAAAAGACTTAGAGCCTACAGTTTCTACTTTAGCTGGAGCTGAGCTAAACCATCCAGGATAACCAGCTAATCTATCATCTGTATATAATGGAGATACTGATCCTACTAAAGCAGATTTTTTAATCTCAGAATATCCATAAAAACTATTTACAAATCCTAAATTACCATCTAATCCATGATCATCAGCTAATTTTTGTATAGCAGCTAATAAATCAGCAGATACAGTATCAGTTCCATAAGCAGCAGCCTCAGCAAAGTCTAGAGTACCAGTAGTACCCACAATACATCCAGGACCAGCAGCAGCATCAGTACTAGCAAACATATTAGCATCTATTTTAGCTGCTATTTGTCTACCCATATCAGCCATAATAGCATTTTCTGCTCCTGTTCCATTTTGCATTAATATAACATTACTAATATTAGCATATCCATTAATACGATTAGGAGTCAATGTAACCTTACCAAAATCAGTAGATGTATTAGTACCATCTGCTATCTCATCTGCCCATGCTACAGCATTAGCTCCAGTAATAGGTACTACTGTATCAGCAGCTAAAGTACCTAAGTTAGTAAGGCCTACTTTATTATATAAAGCTCCCTCTACTAAAGCATCAGCAAAGGCATTAACAGATACAGGAGCAATAGCACTAGCTCCCTGATCTACATAATCAGCAGCAGATCTAGACTCTGCTTTATTAGTCATCCATGATGGTAATCCTATACCATTCATAGAGCCTCTATTTTCTTTCTCAGCCTCTTTATGCATTTCTTTCTCTACTCCAGTAAGACCTCCCTTTTGTACATCTCTTACAGCTTTAAATAAGCTCCATGATTTCATTTCTTTATTAGCAGCCTCTTGATCGGTTTGTACTGACATATTAACAGCTATAGACTTATTTAGCTGCTCCTGTCTTTCAGCTATTTCTATTTTTTTATCTAAAGCCTTAATCTCAGTATCAAAACCCTCCCAAGTATTTTGCTCATCTGCTGATAAATCTCTATCCTCAGACTTAGCATTATCCAATATAGCCTCCATAGTTTCCACTAGCTCAGCTCTATTTTCTTTTAAATTAATTGAGTTCATTTTAATACGAATTTTTAAGTTTTAATAATTTGATTTTTTTATCTAACAAGTCTCTCCTAATTTGATATTGTTCTTGTTTCTTGTTTTCTTGTTTTTCTTTTTCAGTTCTGTAATTTAAAAAGCTCCTCTTACCAGCCTCTGCATCAGGATAGGCTGGATATGTTACTGGAGATACATCTAATAATCTACCTACCTTTTTAATAGTTCTAATAGTTCTACCCTCCTCATCCTCATCCCATGAATCCTCCTCTACTATAAAACCAAAACTAGACTGACTTACATCTCCTCTCTCTAGGCTTACCATAAGATCTCTACCAGTAGTAGTATCAGGAGCTGTAAAAGAATATTTTAAACCTCTCTCATCTACAGATAGACTCAATGTACCTGCTGTAGTCCTACCTAGAATTAAATTAGGATCATGATTAAATAAAGCTCTAACATCATTATCTAATACCTCATTAAAAGCCTCAGGATCTATTTTCTCTCTAAATCCTCCTAAATTTTCAGATAGAGCTGGATTACCATCAGTATCAGTAAATACACTAGCATAACCTACTACCTCTCTACTCTCTGCATTTTCTACTCTTATCTCTGAATTTAAAAAGTTTCTCCTCTCTAAACCCTCTATTTTATTTTTATTTTTATCCATTTTGATTTTCATTATCATTATTAGTTTTACCTACCTCTCCTAAATTTAAAGGTACATAATAATTACTACCATCTGCTACCTGATTCATATCCTCCATATCTCTAATATCATTAGGAGATAATGCTCCTACATTAAATAATTTAGTATAATAATCAGCTCTACTATTTACATCTCCTCTTAATAGCTCATTAGTTCTAAACTTACAAAAGTGAGTACTTTGTTCTTTAGTACTTAATAATTTTCTATTTAGCTCTTGCTCCCAGTTTATAAGGTAAGGAGTTAAAGTATATTTAGCAAACTCTAAACTCTGCTGCTCTATATTAGAATAGGTACTCCTAGATAAATCTCCAATAAGATGAGGAGCTAATCTGAAAATCCTAGCTATCTCAGCTACTGAGAAATTTCTACTATCTATAAAAGCTGCATCTGCTAAAGGCATAGCTATAGGCTTAAATTTAGTACCATTTTCTAGTACAGCTGTTTGATGGCTGTTTTGTAATCCTGAGTATCTATTGGCCCATGATTGTCTTAACCTATTAGCAGCATCATCAGTAAGTACTCCAGGATGTTCTAATACTCCTGATAAATTAGCTCCTTGAAAAAAATTAGAGCCATATTGCTGAGTAGCTAAACCAAAACCTACAGCCTCCTTACAGGCTTGTATAGGAGACTTACCTACTAATCCATTAAAAGATAAACCTACTATATGTAAAATCTCCATAGATCCATAAGTACCTCTATCTTTAATTTTATAATATACATCCCCATCATCTCCCTCTAATACCTCTACCTTATCAGGCTGTATTATTTCTAGAGCTATAGGCCTACTCCCTCCATTCCTAGTAATTAAGCAATAAGCATTACCCCATAACAGCAGACTGTTCATTAAAGTATTTCTCCATGTAAAAGATGTATATTTAGTATTAGGAGCTACAGATAACAAATTATTTAAAGGTATTTTTTTATCTATATATTTAGATCCATCCTTATCTATTTTATATACATTAAGAGGCAAACTAGCAATAGTTTCAGATAATAATCTTACAGCGGCCCATACAGCAGGTAATGCTATAGAATTATCCTCACTAACTCTCACTCCACTAGATGAGCTGCCTACAGCTCCAATAGTAAAATTATTAGATGATCTAATTTCTTTTTTATTTCTATAGAAAAAATCTAGTAATCCCAAAGTAGATTATTTAAGGTATGTAATTACATTAATACCTACAAATATAACAAAAAAAAACAGGTAATATCCCCCCCTTTAATATTAAAAAAGGCATAATATTTGTATTATATACTTAACTCTAATTGTAATTTATTAGGATTCCATTCATAATAAAATAAAGTATAAAAAGTACCTCTATTAAATTTGTCTCTAAATTGCTCTCTATGTAGTATAGGAGTATTCCTAGTAATACTCATTTTTTTATCCTTAAAATTAACTATAATAGGTATAAATCCATATTGACTAAATAGCTTTTTTTCAGGTATAGCTATTAGAGTTTTACTTTTTAAATCAGGACAAACTCTATATCCCTTAATCAGTTTTTTAATACTGTAATAATTCATTTTCATATTTTTTCTGTTTCTGTTTATTTATTTTCTGTTTATTGTATTTTTTCATATTT